>Ga0187827_10000039_pt1 | contig 186601 bp, 209 predicted proteins | sample ETNtaG_39_FD_167969 | JGI IMG/M metagenome (GOLD analysis project Ga0187827, IMG submission 167969) | Marine microbial and viral communities from oxygen minimum zone, Eastern Pacific Ocean - ETNP2014_SV_150_PacBio MetaG (Illumina Assembly) | ecosystem: Environmental > Aquatic > Marine >...
ATAAAAATATTGTTGGAGGTCCATTTGGTTCTAATCTAAAAGTTGTTGATTATAAAGAAGAAGGGATTCCAATAATAAGATTACAAAATATTAAACCGCGAGAATTTATTGATAAAAATATAATATTTATTTCTGAAAGAAAAGCAGAAGAATTATCATATCATTCATTTAAACATGGTGATATTATTTTGGCTAAACTTGGAGACCCATTAGGAAAAAGTTGTATTGTCCCTGAAAAGTATTCTCATGGTATTGTTGTTGGAGATGTAATAAGGATTAGGGTTCCAGAAAATTCTGCTAATAAAGAGTTTATTTTAAACATTTTAAATTCAAAATATTGTATTAGATTACTTACTAGCCAAGTAATCGGAGCTACAAGAAATAGAGTTAATTTAAATGATATCAGAAATATTCCAATTCCAATCCCTCCAATTGAGCTTCAGAATAAATTTGCTCAGATTGTTCATGATGTCGAGGAGATGAAAGAATCTCAAAAGCAATCTCTTGAGCAGATTGATGACCTTCATAATTGTTTGATGCAAAAAGCGTTCAGAGGTGAGTTAGTATGTTAGAAGCGGAGTTAAAAGGAAAGGTTAACCAACTGTGGGATAAGTTCTGGAGTGGAGGCATATCAAACCCCCTGCAGGCTATAGAGCAGATGAGCTACCTTGTCTTCATGAAGAGGATTGAGGATGCGGATGTTAAGCGTGAGCAGGAGGCCAAGCTCAAAGGTGAGAAATTCACATCCCTCTATGACGGGAGGGAGAACTGCAGGTGGTCAGTTTGGACAGAGTACCCTGCGAACAAGATACTTGACCATGTTCGGGACAGGGTATTCCCATTCCTTCGCAACCTTGGCGAAGAGGACTCACTTTATCGGATTTACATGAAGGACTCTGTCTTCATGATACCCAAACCCTCACTCCTGATAGAAGCTGTGAAGATCATCAATTCCATGCACATCAAGGAGCAGAACCAGGATACCAAGGGCGACATCTACGAGTATCTGCTCTCTGAGCTCAAGACCGCTGGAAAAAACGGCCAGTTCAGAACGCCTAGACACATCATCAAGATGATAACCACAATGACAGATCCGAAAATCGGGGATAGAGTCTGTGACCCTGCCTGCGGGACAGCAGGATTCCTACTTGCATCATACAACCACATTCTTAAGGCAAACACCTCGGCAGACCTGATAAAAGTGGATGACGATGGAAGGGAGTACAACCTCAAAGCAAACAAACTGAGCGAGGACCAATGGCGTCTACTAAGGGAGCAGTCCCTCTACGGGTCTGACTTCGATTCAACTATGACGAGAATATCGCTTATGAATATGATGATGCATGGGATAACCATTCCCTCCGTAAAACAAGTGGATACGTTGTCAAAACGATACAACGAGCTGAACCTCTACGATGTGGTTCTCGCAAATCCACCTTTCAAAGGGAGTATTGACGAGTCCGAGTTAAATGATAACTTCACTATAACAACCAAGAAGACAGAAATCCTCTTCCTCGAGCTAATGTACAACCTCCTAAACAATGGGGGGAGATGCGGAGTTATAGTGCCCACCGGGATATTGTTCGGTAGTTCAAAAGCTCATAAGAAAATCCGTAGACTAATCCTAGAAAAGTGCAGGCTAGATGCTGTTGTATCAATGCCCTCAGGTGTCTTCAAGCCTTATGCAGGGGTTTCAACTGGAGTCTTAGTTTTCACCAAGGGGGAGCCGACTAAGAAGGTCTGGTTCTACGATATGGAGGCAGACGGTTTCAGCCTAGATGATAAGAGGACATTCACAGACGGGAAGGGAGACATCCCTGATATTCTAGATAAGTTCAGCAAACGAGACAAAGATAAGAACGGGGATAGGAAGGCTAAATGCTTCTTCGTACCCGTTGAAGAGATAATAGAAAACGAGTATGACCTCAGCATTACAACCTACAAGGAAATAGAATATGAGGAAGTAAAATACGATAAACCAGAAGTGATAAAGAAGAAGATACTCGATCTAGAAAAGAAGATAATTAAGACCCTAGAAGAACTTTCATGAATTAGGGGCTTTTGATGATGGCCTGGATCCCCTGGTTAAGAGATAAAACAACAAGTCTTTCTCTAGGTATTTTTTTTAATAACTTTAAGTAATTAAAATGACGAAGACTTTTGATAAAAAGTTGGCAGAAGCGGAGAGCCTACCGGACATATTCGAGATCGTGAAGCACGCCGTCAGGAAGGCCCACAAAGCGGGTAGAGCCGGCCTAACCCTCGGCCTAGCCGATCTCGGTGGTAGTGAAACAAGCTTCGTTGGAGCTTTCTACCCCTTCGGCTCGAACATCATTGTAATGAACAAGACCCCTCTTAATCGAATCAAAGGCTCACGGCCAGAGCTTTACAAGCCCTACTCATTCCACGTACTCCTCCATGAATACCTACACTCACTAGGTTACATAGATGAGGAGTTTGTAAGGGAGATGGCGTACAAGATAAGCCTGAAGCTGTTCGGCGGGGAGCACTTGGTTACCCAGATAGCTGAGGACCTCGCAAGATTCCTGCCCGAGCTCGTTTATCCCGACCCTGATTGGCAGCCCACGGACACCCCAGAAATTGAGATGGTCCAAGATTTTGACCGCTCAAGCACAGATTACATAATGTAGATGGATTCTACCGAGTTTTTTAAGTAACTCTTTGTTTAAAATTGGTTTATAACCTGATCTTTTGACATAGTTCTTTCACAAAAATCGCACCTAAGTTTAATCGGGTTTTTATTTTCAATACTGAACAAGGAATCAATATCTTCATAATTTGTTATACAATTAGAATTATTACACTTCAGCACGCCTTCGATGGAATCCGGTAGAGACACTATCTTTTTTTGTTCGACGTTATACTCCCTTATTATATTGATAGTTGCATCTAAGGCTATTAAGGCTATTTTGTCTAGTTCTTCCTCATCTAATTCCTTTCCCTCAACTTTAACAATATCCTTGAAATCAGCTATTCTAGAAGGAACATTCATAGCAACTGTAACCGTGGTTTTAGGATAACCCTTAGTTATACCAAGGATTTTAAGAACATTCAGGGCTTGCCCCGGGGGGATATGATCAATAACCGTGCCATTCTTGATTTTTTTGACCTTTATATCTTGAGTCATTTTATTTACCTAATACTAACTTTAAAATCGCCATTCTAACCGGTATCCCATAATGAACCTGCTCAAAGTATTTCGCATATTTAGTATCGTCAACCTCAGGAGAGATCTCATCAACTCTAGGCAGTGGATGAAGGATTATTAAGTTTTCCCGGGAATTTTGTAGGAGATTAGGCGTTATCCTGTAAGCGCCTTTAACTTTTTCATATTCTTCCTGATCTGGGAATCGCTCTTTCTGGATCCTGGTTACATAAAGAGCATCAACTTTGGGTATCGTATCAGCCAGATTAGTGGTTTCAACTACCTGAACCCCTTCCTTTTTTAAATCACTCATGACCTCTTTTGGCATCTCAAGCCCCTTAGGTGATACAAGGGTTATTTTAGCATTAAACATCCCTAAGGCATAAGTGAGGGAGTGGACAGTCCTCCCATACTTCAGATCCCCAACTAATGCAACATCAACGTCTAGCCTTCCCAATTCTTTCTTAATCGTATACAGGTCTAATAGAGTCTGAGTTGGATGCTGGTTTGACCCGTCTCCTGCATTTATGACTGGGACCTTTGAAACATCTGCACAAAGTCGTGCTGCCCCATCCCGGGGGTGTCGTATAACTATCACATCACAATACTGTTCAACGGTTTTAATGGTATCAATAAGACTCTCACCTTTTGATTGTGAAGATACCCCCATATCAGAGAACCCAATAGCCTTCCCTCCAAGTCGCTGTATTGTAGCCTCAAAAGAGAGCCTCGTACGAGTACTTGGCTCGTAAAATAAACTGGCGAGAATTTTGTCTTTAAGTATGGCATTGGACGCATCAATTGGGATTTGATCCGCAGTTGAAAGAATGAATTTTATATCTTCTTTGGTCAAGTCTCTTATTGATATAATATCTCTACCTTCAAAATCCATTGATTAGCCTCTAAATAAAAAAAGTCTACCGCCATAGCTTTTATAGTTTTTGACTAATTATTGAACCTAAACCTTTTATATTTAGAGAGAATCTACTTCTTTAAACGATAATCATGAATTTTATTAATCTCCCCATTCCGAATTTAAAAAAACTTATGGCAATTCCAATAATATTCCTTCTCCTTTCTGTATCTATTGTTGCTCTCAATCTCCAAAGTGGTACAGTGCCGTTGGGCATTGATCTGAAAGGAGGTACCATGGTCACGGTATATGGGGACCTGGAGAAGAATGAGATTATCAAGGCTCTTGAACCTCATTTTGGTGGGGACTTAAGCATTGATACAATTAGTGATATTTCAGGAGTAGCAGGGTATACCATCCAGATGGACACCTTCCTGAGTATAAGCGATAAAGAAAACCTTCAAGATATAATAGTAAACCTGGGTGTCACTAAGGATTCAGTAAGTATCCGAGATGCACAGGCATCGATATCATCTAAAACCCTAAAAGATGGAATTAAAGCCTTAATTTTTGCTTTCATATTTATGGCCCTCATAGTTTTCATTAGATTCAGAACTGTTGTACCGTCCTTTGCTGTTGTTGTATCTGCGTTTTCAGACATTATTGTCACCATTGCAATCATGATTATTGTCGGAATCCCGCTAACTACAGGTTCTTTGGTTGCCTTGCTCCTTCTGATAGGTTACTCTGTAGATACGGATATTCTACTAACTACTAGGGTTCTAGTAAGAACTGTTGGAAGTTTTGAGGAGAGACTTCAAAGGGCTATGAAAACTGGATTAACAATGGCATCAACTACCCTATTAGCAGTTGGGATTTTGTTCATTGCTTCTAGTTCTACAGTACTCAAGGATATTGCAATTGTATTACTTATCGGATTAATTGTCGACCTAATGAATACGTGGATTCAAAATGCTAGGATCCTCCAATGGCATTTGGAGAGGAGCTAAGATGTTAGAACAGCTAATTGGGGATAGGAAGATACAGATACTAATGGTATTTGTAACTCTATCGATTGTACTCATAACTTTTCGTGGAATATCAACAGGCCTCGATCTTCAAGGTGGGAGTCTAATCCAGATTCAAACAGAACGTCCATTAACTGATGAAGAAATGGATAGAGTTGTAACGATAATGGACGAGAGACTGAGGGGTGGCTTAAAAGTAAAAGATGTTAAACTCAAACCCTGGGGCGATGAATTTGTGCTCGCATACATTGCAGGAGTTGATCCCATCGAGGCTGGAAAACTCATTGGAAAACCTGGACAACTCATTGTAAAAATTGGCAACATGACTGCCTTTACTGGAGATGAACTGACTAGAATTGATCCTTTCGGATATGAAGCCCAGTTTGATAATTGGGGTGTTCCATTTACAATCGGTGATGAAGCTGCAAAGCGGTTTAGGGATGTGTCAATAGCCACGAATTTTGATGTAGTTTATATGTACCTGGATGATATAGAGGTAAATAGAGCCCCTCTTTCTTCAACGCTTCAAAAGGAACTCGCATCTGGTCAAATCGTTAAAAGTATGGTATTAGAAACGGGTAACAAAGATGAGGGTATGGAAGAAGCTAGGCGAATAGAAGTAATTCTTAGGTCTGGAGCTTTGCCAATAAAAGTAGAAATGGTGGGTAGTTTTGGCATTTCAGCCACCCTTGGAGAGGGATTCAAAAATGATGCGATGACTGCTGGGTTATTAGCTTTTATGGGGGTAATTGCCGTGATATATGCCAGGTATCGGAGACTTGAACTTGTAGGATCAGTATTGATTACTGGTGCTAGTGAAATAATCATTATATTTGGAGTTGCATCGTTAATAAGATGGGATATAGATCTTCCAGCGATTGCCGGTATTATAGCTGCAGTTGGCACGGGTGTTGATAATCAGATTGTGATTTTAGACGAGATATTGCTCGAAAAAGGTAAATCAATAAGATATAGGATAAAAAATGCCTTTTTTATTGTTATAGGTTCATGGATGACATTGATTGCAGCGATGATTCCACTTTTTGTCATAGGATTTGGGATGTTGAAGGGCTTTGCTGTTACAACAATGATAGGAGCAACTGCCGGAGTATTTATTACAAGACCTGCATATGCGAGGATGGTACAACTAATTTTAAAAAAATAACAATTAGGGTGGAATGATGTCTCTATTTGTCAGATTGAGTAAAGATGATTTAAGAATAATCCTACGAGATCTAGGTTCAATAATATTCATAATAGGATACGTCTTACTTTTACCCCTTATCGTAGCTTATGCAGCAGCAGAGCAACATCTTTATCTTGCATTCATCTACCCTAGTTTTCTAGCAATTTGGATAGGATTATTTCTTAGAAAAAAATTTAATAAATCTGGGGAAACTCTTCTAAGGCACGCAATGATTAACGCCGGATTAGCATGGATTATAATTTCGTTAATTGGAGCTTTCCCGTATTGGTTCTATGGAATGGGGGTATTAAATAGTTACTTTGAAAGCATGTCAGGATTTACCACCACTGGGATGACATTAATTAGCAATGTCGAAATACTTCCAAAGTGCATCTTATTCTGGAGAAGTTTAACTCAATGGATCGGGGGCGTTGGAGTGATAATGCTTTTCATGGTGATCCTCATGCAATCTCGTATTGTAATGAGCCGATTTTATTTTGCCGAGGGTAGGTCTGAAAGAATCAAACCGGGTATCTCCTCGACTGTAAAGGTAATTTGGAAGATTTACATTTTCTTAACGATAATTGGCATTTTTTTGTATTTTATCGCTGGAATGAACGTTTTTGATTCTGTTAATCATGCCTTAACAACTCTAGCAACTTCTGGCTATTCTACAAAGAATGCAAGTATTGCTAGCTTTGATAGTGTTGCTATCGAATTTGTAGCGATAATTCTCATGCTTATTGGAGGTATAAGTTTTGTTGTTCATTTTAAAATGCTAGAAGGAGATAGGAAGGAGCTAATAAACAACCCTGAAGTAAGGGCATTTTTAATTATTATATTCGCAGGAACAACTCTAATTTTCTTAAATCTATTTTTTGAAGGCTACCCTATAGATAGGGCTTTACGCCTTGCCGCCTTTCAGGCAGTTTCGGTAGGTACAACTACGGGTTACTCAATAACATCAATAGACAATTTTCCTGACTTTTCAAAAGTTATATTTCTCTTCCTTATGTTTACCGGGGCATGTGCCGGTTCAACTGGAGGGGGATTCAAAGTTCTTAGGGTAATAATCCTTATTAAACTTGGATATCAAGAGGTCATGAAAAGTATTCTGCCAGAAAAAGCAGTTGTTCCATTTAAGCTTAGAAATAAGATCATTGAGGACAGAGACATGATAAGATTGGCAGGCTTATTTTTCCTGTACCTATTTGCAGTGTTTCTAAGTACAATGTTATTCACTTTAACAGGGTATAAGCCTATAGAATCCCTTTCTCTCGCTTTTTCCTCGATGTTCAACATAGGTCCAACATTAATTAATCCAACTGAATGGTTTAATATGGGCTCACAATCGAAAATTATATTAATAATTGGAATGTGGATAGGTAGATTGGAAATATTCCCTGCTTTCGCACTGATAAGTTCACTGTTAATAATAAGCAGGAGGGAAAAGAGATCTATATAATAATAATTGGAGCTGGAAGAGTAGGTAGACATTTGGCAAAAACCCTTGTCGAGGATAAGCATGAAATTGCAATTATCGAGAAAGATAAAGATCTGAGTCAAGAAATTTCTAGAGAAATGGACGTTCTTGTCATAAATGGCGATGGTACTCAGATTAAAACCCTTGAGGGGGTAAATGCAAAGAGTGCTGATGCATTTGTTGCATCTACAAGAAAGGATGAGATGAATCTATTATCTGCTTTAGTGGCAAAAAATATGGGTGTAACTACTGTAATATCCAGAGTAAGTAATCCAGAAAACAAAGAAGTGTTTAAAAAGCTGGGAATCGATCATGTAATTAGTCCTGAAACAACTGCGGCTGAATATATTGGTAAAATAATTCGCAGACCAGATGCCGTTGATCTCGCAATCCTTGGAAGAAGGGACGTAGAGATTCTAGAATTTGTAGTTGATAATAAATCAGAAGTAATCGATATGGCTGTTAAGGATCTGACTCCAAAAGGATACTTAATTATAGCTGTCCATAAAGGTTCAGAACTAGTTATACCTAAAGGGGATACAGTAATAGAAGAAGGTGATGAAGTCCTTGTTCTATCTAAATCTAACTCTGTAGGTAATGTTGAAAAATTATTCGTTGTGAAAGAAAATGGAAAAAAGGATTAGGTGTTATAAATGGTGATTGAGGTACTTAAATCTATTAAATCTGCAGAAGAAGATGCAGAAAATAATTTAAAAAAAGCACAGTCTGAGGGGGATAAATTTGTAGAAATAGCTAAGAATAAGGCAGATAATATTTTGCAAAAATCACGAGAAAATGCCAATAATAAAGCCAGGGATATAATAAAAAAAGTAGAAAAAGAGGCTGAAAACGAAAGTAGCAGCATAATTGATGATGGGAATAAGGAAGGTTCTAGAATTCAAGACATTTCTAAGGATAAAAAAACTAAAGCCAGCACCATGATTATTAGTAGGATTACGGAGGTATGAGCATGGATGCTACCTCAAATGGATCAAAGATAATATCCAGAATTAAAGAGGATTCAGATCTTGAAACACAGGAAATACTTAAAAATGCGCATAAAATTGCAGATGACATTATATCTTCAGCAAAAAACAAGGCGAAAAGTGAGGAAACTGAGATTATAGAGAAAGCAAAACATGATGCAGAGCTTACAAAACAGAGAATTATTGCTAACGCTAAACTAAAATCAAAGAAGCATTGCTTGTATATTAAAGAGGGAATAATTCAAAATACATTTGATGAAGCTGAAACAAAATTGGGAAATTTCAGATCATCTCCTAAATACCCTGAAATTCTAAAGGATATAATCGAGGAGGGAATTGAATCCATAAATGGTGAAGATGCTGAAATATCTGTAAAAAAAGATGATATTACAATATTAACTAATGATTTTTTAAAAGACCTATCCAACAAATTTAATATGAATCTAACTATTTCAAAAGAAAGTATACGTTCTAACGGTGGTGCTCTAATCCGGACAATAGATGGTAAAATTGTTGTAAACAATACCTTCGAGACTAGGATGCAAAGAATGCGAGACCATTTAAGATCGGAAGTTGCTAAAATTCTGTTCAAGAGATGATTACATGGAAATAAGCGTTATTGGAGACTCAACTACAGTTCTAGGATTTAAACTAGCTGGTGTAAAGACAGCAATAAAAACAAAAGATAGTAAAGAGGCTTTGGAGGCTTTAAAGAATCAGTTTAATAATCCAGATATCGGATTAATTATCATTACCGAACAATATGCTGATAAATTAAGAGATGAAATAAATAGGCTCACTGAAGGTGTAATGACACCTTTAATCGTAGAAATACCAAATAAAGACGGTACAATCGATAGAAAAGTAGATCCAATAAAGGAACTTGTTCGTCGGGCAGTGGGTGTAGAAATTAAATTCAATTAGGTGATACAATGAGTAAAGGTAAGATAATCAAGATAGCAGGTCCTGTTATGATTGCCAATGGAATGAGAGGATCACAGATGTACGAAGTAGTGAAGGTGGGGCGTGAAGAGTTAATTGGTGAAATAATAGAACTTGAAGGTGGGAAAGCCACAATTCAAGTGTATGAGGAAACTGCAGGTATAGAACCTGGAGAAGTTGTTGAGGGAACAGGAATGCCACTATCTGTAGAATTAGGTCCAGGGATACTAAAAGGTATATTCGATGGTATCCAACGTCCACTAGAAGTTATTAAGAATGAAACAGGTACTTTCATAACGAGGGGAGTATCAGTCTCATCTCTAGACAGAAAAAAGAAATGGGAATTTAAGCCTCTTTCTAAATCAAAAACTATGGTTAGTTCTGGAGACTTTCTAGGTGAAGTGCAAGAAACTGATGTGATTAATCATAAAATTATGGTTCCTCCAAATGTTAAAGGAGAACTTATTAAAATAGCTTCCAAGGGGAAATATACGCTCGAGGATGTAATTGCCACAGTAAAAACTAGCGAAGGTAACAAAGATTTAACAATGCTTCAAAAATGGCCGGTTCGTAACGGAAGGCCCTTTAAAGAAAAGCAAGATCCAATAACCCCCCTTTTAACAGGTCAACGGATTGTTGATACATTTTTCCCAGTCGCTAAAGGTGGTACAGCAGCAATTCCCGGTCCATTTGGCGGGGGCAAAACAATCTTAGGGCATCAATTGGCCAAATGGTGTGATGCTGAGGTGTTTATCTATATAGGATGTGGAGAACGTGGAAATGAGATGACAGAAGTTCTCGAAGAATTTCCGGAAATTGAAGATCCAACTACTGGTAAACCTTTAATGGAACGTACGGTACTAATCGCTAATACCTCGAATATGCCAGTAGCAGCAAGAGATGCTAGCGTTTATACTGGTATCACGGTAGGAGAGTATTATCGGGATATGGGGTATAGTGTTGCACTCATGGCGGATTCAACATCCAGATGGGCTGAAGCAATGCGTGAGATATCGGGTAGGCTAGAAGAAATGCCTGGCGAAGAAGGCTATCCTGCGTATCTAGCTTCACGCTTGGCAGATTTTTATGAACGTGCTGGTAGGGTTACAACCTTAGGAAGCAAAGAGAGAGAAGGATCTTTAACAGTTGTAGGAGCAGTGTCCCCTCCTGGTGGTGACTTTTCAGAGCCTGTAACTCAGAACACACTTCGGATTACAAAAGTATTCTGGGCGCTCGATGCAACTCTAGCAGATAGACGTCATTTTCCATCTATTAATTGGCTTAGGAGTTACTCCTTATATCTGGACAGTATCGAGGGCTGGTGGAAAGATAAAGTTGGGGATGAGTGGAAAGAGATTCGGATCAAGGCAATGGCTCTTCTTCAAAAGGAATCAGAGTTACAGGAAATTGTACAACTTGTAGGTCCTGATGCGCTGCCTGAAAAAGAACGAATTGTATTGGAAGGTGCCCGTGTTATTCGCGAGGATTTTCTTCAACAAAATGCTTTCCATGAAGTAGACACATATTGCAGTGGCGAAAAGCAGTTTGCTATGTTAAAGGTTATGTTAGACTTTTATGATAAATCATTAAACGCTGTAAATACAGGTATTCCAGCTAAAAAACTTGCAGAAATTGATGTTAAAGACGAAATTGCCAAGTTAAAATATGTAGAAGAGAAAGATGTAAAAAAAGCAATAGCAGAGATTGAGGATAATATAACAGTCCAAATCAAAGAGATAACTGAAAAATCACCTGGAGATATCTAAATGGCAACTAATAAATCGATGAAGATAAAGGAGTATACATCTGTTAACGAGGTTTACGGTCCGATAATGGTCGTAGAAGGAGTTAAAGGTGTGGCGTATGGGGAAGTTGTTGAAATTCAGACTCCTGCAGGGGATAATAGGAGGGGCCAAGTTCTAGAAGCCTTTGAAGATAAAGCAGTTGTTCAGGTATTTGAAGGCACCCGTGGAATCGATACATCATTAACCAAGGTTCGTTTCACCGGTGAAACCGTTAAGATCGCAGTTTCTATCGACATGTTAGGACGAATATTTGATGGAACAGGGAGGCCTATGGATAAAGGACCTAAAATAATAGCCGAAGACAAAAAAGATATCCATGGAAATCCTATGAATCCAACTTCCAGAGAGTTTCCAAGAGACTTCATTCAGACAGGAATTTCAACAATTGATGGTATGAATACTCTTGTTAGAGGTCAAAAATTACCTATTTTTTCAGGCGCTGGCCTCCCACACAACGAACTCGCCGCTCAAATAGCTCGGCAGGCCGCTGTTTTGGGTAAAGAGGAGGAATTCGCCGTTGTTTTTGCAGCAATGGGAATAACCTATGAAGAAGCATCATATTTTATGCGTGATTTTGAACGCACAGGAGCACTTGAACGGGTTACAGCATTCCTTAATCTTGCAGATGACCCTCCAATCGAGCGTATTATTACTCCAAGGATGGCTTTAACAGTAGCTGAATACTTTGCATTTGAACATGATATGCACGTATTGGTAATTACCAGTGATTTGACTAACTACTGTGAGGCACTCAGAGAGATTGCGGCTGCTCGTGGTGAAGTTCCCGGGAGAAGAGGTTATCCTGGTTATATGTACACTGATCTTGCAACTATTTATGAACGAGCTGGAAGAGCCGTCGGATCAAAAGGTTCAATTACTCAGATGCCCATACTAACTATGCCTGATGACGATATAACCCATCCAATTCCTGATTTAACAGGTTACATAACCGAAGGGCAATTTGTTCTATCTCGAGAACTTCACAGAAAAGGCATTTATCCGCCAGTTGATGTTTTACCTTCCTTATCAAGACTTATGAAAGGGGGTATAGGCGCTGGAAAAACTAGGGAAGATCATGCAAACGTTTCTGATCAGATGTATTCAGCTTACGCAGAAGGTCGTGACCTACGCGACTTAGTTGCGGTAGTTGGAGAGGAGGCTCTAACAGATAAAGACAAGAAGTTCCTTGAGTTTGCTGATCGATTTGAGAAAGAATTCGTAGCACAGAGCCTAGACGAGAATAGAACGATAGAGAACACCCAGGATGTTGGTTGGGATCTGCTTAGCATTTTACCTGAGAGGGAGTTAAAACGTGTTAAAGAGGATTATATTAAGAAATACCATCCAAAATATAAGAAATAATTTCTGATATTGAGAGGAAGTTAAATGGCTGAACTAATCGAAGGGGTTAACCCTACACGGATGGAACTTCTTAAACTTAAAGGGAAGGTAAAACTTGCCTTAAAGGGACACCGTCTTTTGAAGGAAAAACGAGATGCTCTAATAATGGAGTTCTTCAACATCCTCGAGGAAGCACAAGGCATCCGGAATAAGACCCAAAATAGATTAGCCAAAGCATATAGAGCTTTAATCCTTGCAGAAGCAGTTCAAGGGGGTTCCAAAGTATGGGAAGCTGCACTCTCAGTTAAATCTGCTGGGGACTTAAAAGTTCAATCTAGAAATATCATGGGAGTTAAAGTCCCAGTTTTGGAAGGGGATGAAACAAGACGGAATATCTTAGAGAGAGGGTATGGTTTAATCGATACATCAGCACAACTTGACGTAGCAGCAACTGAATTCGAAGAAGCCTTAAAATCAGTTGTTCAACTAGCCGAGATTGAGAAATCTATACGTCTTTTAGCCGAGGAAATTGAAAGTACAAAACGCCGGGTAAACGCACTGGAAAATATTGTAATACCCCGGCTAAATGGAACAGTTAAATATATTAAAATGCGGCTTGATGAGATGGAAAGAGAAAACTTTTTCAAATTAAAACGTATCAAAGGTTTAAGAGAGGAAAATGCTTAACTTATCTTAAAGTAACCATAGGAATTATCAAGCTATTTTTTTTTAAACTATCTTTAGTATGGTATAATCGGTGTTTTTAAATTCTTCCAGTATTCACCAGTTATGTTTTTCATTAGCTTAATCTTATCAAATACCTTAGTTTTTTCTATTGATCTTTTGATAATCACGCCGTGACTTGATGATAAATCAAAAAATGAATTCTGAATAAATCCAGATTACTTTTCCCACGCTCTACCTGAATAGCATTATAACCACTATTTCTTATGGAGATTAGGATGACACTCGATTGGTTCGAAAGCGCTGAAGTCTTCAAGAAAAAGAATGATAAATATCTATGCAATACAGTGTGTGATATATTAGAACATCTTGATATCCCTATTCCTAGAGAATTTTCAGAGAATATCGATGTAAAACCTTTAGAAATTCCTGGGATTTATAAGGTATTAGACGATTACAAGGGTTACAGTGGCTTTAGATTTTTTATGGATGGTGTTCAGCGAACGGTTTTGTGGCAATACTACAATTTTAATGGCACTCAAATACCAATATACTTACATTTCTCTGGTGCGGCTATAATGGAGAGAGTTAGAGCCGATTTATTCAGACCATTTGACGAGATTTATGCTAGAAAAATCTTGGTACCGACATTTTTATTTGAAGAATTGCAAGAATTGGATGATGTTGTTGATAGTGGTGCTGGGAAGTATTGGGATTTAAACGAATTAAGAGGCCGGGCAAAAATCAAGTCTAAAATGTTAAGACAGGATTTAGAACTTGAATTAGTTAATAGGTTTAATAAGAGCAGTGATATACCTAGACTTCTTATTAAAGATGGAAATATTCTTGGCACAGCTAGAAAAAATAATGTTTTAGGTCTTATTAAAACCCATCAGACTCTTTATCTACAGAAGAATTTTCCAAGAATTCAGAAAAAAGTTTGGAATATGGATGAGTTTTATAGAAGCAGTGTTTTCACAATTAGACACAAAGATAAAGACGGATGGAAAAATAGAACAAACTCTTTTTATCTTCGAATACACCCCCCAGCACATCCTGAGATGGGATTAATACGTATCGAATATAATAATGCCCATAATTCTGCAAATGAAATATCATCTTGGCTAATTGCAGAAAGGGCTATAATAGCCGCTTGCAACAGATGGGACAGACAGATTTACCCAATTCAGATGTGTGAAGATTATTTGAGAACTCAGTTACCAAGTTTCAATTTTATTAAAGCTAAAATAAATTCAATGGGAATGTAATATGAAGGCAATTGGATTAGTAGGTGGTATTAAAGAAAAACCCAATACTTCAGACGAATTTTATTTTTGGATACCTTTATGGGAAAAATCACTAGCTATCGGATCCATAATCAAGGTAGTTTCTGGGAATCGAGTAGTATTTGGTGTAATTGATGGAATGCAAAGTTACTCAGATGCCAAGGATTTCATATTCTTCCAACTTTCAAGGGGCGGCGACCCCGAGTTGACACCCCCAAATAAAGAACAATCTATCATAGTTGCAAAGGGAAAGGTTCTCAAACAAGATATTGACAGGCCTCTAATCGATGGCAGAGTTTATTATCCATCAATTAAAGAGTTAGGAGGTATATTAACTTTCGAAGGTTGTAACATACCTCTAGGGACCTTTTCAAACACGGACGGTAATGTAATACCAGTTATGGTGGACGAGAAATATCTTCTTGGGCATGAAGGTGCACATCTAAACATTTCTGGAATGTCTGGTTTAGGAACAAAAACATCCTCATTTCTATTTATTCTTAATTCTATTCTCACGCATTCTAATTCTAGAGTCGCCTGTATCATGTTCAATATAAAAAGCGACGATCTTCTCCATATTAATAAAAATTCAGATATTCTCGAAGAAATGGATAATGAAATTTATTCCACATGTAATGTAGTACCCTCAGGTTTTGAGGCACGTTTCTTTGCTCCCCCTACGGTTTTAAAAGAGGCGAATTCTTTGAAGAAAGATTGTGAAACTTTTAGATGGGGGTATCATGAGATAAAAGAGTTCATACCAGATTTATTAAATGCCGGAGATCAGGATAAGCAAGATAAGTTAGATACGGCCTACTCAACTTTGTTAAAAATGGCAGACTATAAGGGAGTTCAATCATTTTCTGATTTATTAGATTTCATGCAGAACGAGTTTGTTGGTAACTCTAAACTTGGAAATGAGCTAGTCTGTGGTAGTTATACTGCAACTTGGAAAAAACTTTACAATCAATTGCAAGGTATGCTTTCCAGGAAGTATGGTGCTTTAATAACAGGTTATCAAGATGAAGTTTTAGAATTACCTTACCAGGATCTTAATCATAAAGACGTTTGGGTAATAGATCTGCAAAAGTTAGGATTTTATTCTCGACAATTAGTTTTCAAAAAAGTAATATCCGAATTCAAATCTCGCTTAGAATCTAAAAATATCCATGTTGATAAAATAATCCTATTTATGGATGAGCTAAATAAGTATGCGCCATCTTTTAATTCTACAAATGTTTCATCTTTAAAATCTATGCTCATCGATGTTAGTGCAAGGGGTAGGAGTATTGGATTCTCCCTTTTCGGAGCTGAACAATTTAAGTCTAGAATTGATTCCAACATATTAGGTAACACTTGTACAGATATTTATGGCAAGACTAAAGAATCTGAATTAATGGATCCCATATACAAATGGATTTCTGATGATGTTAAAGGAAAGATAAGGAGGCTTAATAAAAATGACAAGCTTCTTGACCATGAACTTTTTGAGGCTCCTATTTTTATAAATCAACCACGACCTCCTTGTAAACTAGGATCTGATGTAATTACTGAAAAAATTCATGAGGAGAGAATAATACTCCCTGAATTGAAATAAGTCACTTCTGTCGTTTAAAATAATTTAGTGTAAGCGCTTCTTTAATTTCGTCACAAGGTAAGTTGTAGAGATAACCTTTACTTTTCCCTATTATCCTTATTTTTAAAATCGAATTATTTCTTCTAAAGTACTATAAACCTCCCTCCAACTTTTAAAATGATAGGCGGGGAAGTCTGGAATTTTAGCTTTTATACCTTTTATTATCCTTCGATTATTATCAAAATAGCAATCACAATCCTCCTTAATTATTTCAGTTATCTTGTGATGTGTAATACCAACACTCAGTTTTTTTCTAAGGTGCAATTTAGTGTAACGTATGTTATTTTTATCAAGCCAATTTATAGTGATTTTTCTGGATCCCTCAAGTCGTCCCGTTATCAAAATAACTTTATGATCCCTGATTAATTGATTTAATAACTCGGACCCTGAAATTTTTTTGACCTTTTCGTAATGGTTGTTCCAAATATATTGTGGCTTTCCATATGGTTTTTTATAATCCTCCTCAGCCATCACTCCGTCAATATCAAAACCAAGAATCATTTTTATATTATCTCGATTATAGCCGATATTAAAAAGTCTATTATTTTATGCGGGAAAATACCAATGATAACTAAGGCGAGTACAGCAAGGATAATCGGTACAATAAATGATATTGGCTCTTCAATTCGTTCCATATTATCGTGTTTTGAAATATAGATGAATTTGATAACTCTACCGTAGTAAAATAGGGATATAGTGCTGTTTATTACTAAAATAATTGCGAGTAGAGTCATATATCCTCCTGAAGCTATTGCTGCTAGTATAAGGAGCATTTTACTCCAGAAACCTGCAAGAGGTGGGATACCTATTAGGGACAGAAGAAAAATAAGTAAGGCAAATGAAGTTATGGGTGCTCTTTTTCCAAGACCCTTATAATCCTCAATTTTACTTCCAATCAAGGTGTAAGATACTAAGGCTACCGCTAAAAAAGCACCACCCTTCATGAAGGCATTCGAAAGGATGTGAAAAAGACTACCAACATAACCTAGAGGTGTAAGTACGGCAAATCCTATAAGGATATAACCAACTTGACCAATGCTTGAGTAAGCAAGCATTCGTTTAATATCTGTTTGCCTTAAAGCAACAACGTTTCCAAGCGTCATTGATATGATTGCAAGTATAGCAAATGCTAGGCTCATGTTATTTCCAAGGGCTATTATTGCAATTGCAAAAACCTTGAAGGCAGCAGCAAATGCCATTGCTTTGGTACCCGCTGAAAGAAAAGCTACTACGGGTGAGGGAGCTCCTTCATAGGTATCTGGAGCCCACATGTGGAATGGTGCTGCAGCCATTTTAAATCCAAAGCCTGCAATAAGGAATATAGCTCCAAGTAGTACAGTCGAATAAAAGGCAGTGATATTATGAGCTATAATACTGGAAATCGCAAAAATATTTGTTGTTCCACTAGTTCCATAAAGTAAAGAGATACCGAATATTATAAGAGCTGAGGATAAGGCACCCACAATAAAGTATTTCATTGCAGCTTCGCTTCCCTTTGCATCCTTTCTAAACCCTGCTAAAACATATGTAGAAATAGATGCAAGTTCAAGGCCGATATAGAGTGTTATCAGGTCTCCTGATGAGGCCACTATCATCATCCCTAGGGTAGCAAATAGTAGTAGCGAATAATATTCTCCCTGATTATTACTTTTAGAAACAAAATCTATCGATCCGATCAGTACTAATAAAGTTACAGACAAGAACACTAGTTTGAAAAAGAAAGCGAAGTTGTCCAGTAGAAACATATCATTTAGAATTGAAGCTCTTAAATTCAAAAGGCTCAAGGAAGAAAATATAGCTAAAATGACGCATATAATACTTACAATGCTTAGTAATCTTTTATTTTTAATAAACAGGTCCATCATCAACACAATAATTGCAAATGAGGCCACTATTAATTCTGGTAAGAGGTACATTACATTCATTTTAACCTGCTCCTAGAAGATTTGCAATAGCACCTGACGAGTCCCCAATTAAATTAAGCAACCATGCTGGGTATATGCCTAAAAGAACTATCAAAATGATAAGCACACCCATTGAAATGCTTTCACTCCAGTGAATATGCTCCTTTACTCCCTTAAGTCGCTTGTGGGGTTGCCCAAATACTATCCTCTGTAACATCCATATGTAATAAGCCGCTGTTATCACAATTACAGTCACTGTAAGTATAGTCAATAAGTTGTAAGTCTTGTAGGCTCCCAAGAATACAATAATCTCAGCTACAAATCCACTTAATCCCGGTAAACCTAAAGATGCTAATGAAGCAAAAACTAGTACCCAGCCTATTATTGGCAATTTTTTTACAATTCCAGAGAGACTTGGAATCTCTCTAGATCCCGCTTTTTCAAGCAATAAGCCAGATAGGAGAAATAATAGTCCTGAGATTAAACCGTGACTTACCATCTGGTAGATAGCACCATTTAATCCAAATGAATTTAAAGAGGCAATTCCAAGTGCAACGAATCCCATATGACTTACGCTAGAGAGGGCTATGAGTTTTTTTACGTCAGTTTGAGCTAGACAAACAAAGGCTCCGTATAAAATACTTATAATCCCAAAGATAGCCAATCCCAAGGCGAAAATTTTGACAGTTTCAGGGAGCATTCCAGCACCTATCCTAATTAGACCGTATCCCCCCATTTTAAGTAAAACTCCGGCTAAGATTATGCTCACTGGACTCGGTGCTTCAACATGTGCATCTGGAAGCCAGGTGTGAAAAGGAACAAGAGGCATTTTAAATGCAAATCCTAAGAAAATAGCGATGAAAACTAATTTTTGGAAATCCATGGTAAATATCTCAGGATGAATTTGAATCAACTGTGTTAATGCGATCATACTAAAAGTGTAATGCCCAGTTTCCCCTGAACGGAGGAAGAGAGCTACGAATCCTAGTAGCATTGCTAGCCCACCGATATGGGTAAATACAAAAAATTTCATAGCACTATATTGGCGTCTCGGACCTCCCCAGATACCTATTAAAAAGAACATAGGAACTAAAACGATTTCCCAAAATATGAAAAATATAAACAAATCCAAGGAAATAAATACTCCAGTTAAACCTACCTGCAGTATTAGCATTACTGCGTAATATTCACGTTCTCTGAATTTGATATAGTCCCAGGATGCAACAATTGCAACTGTCATTAATAATGTTGTAAGCATCACCATAGGCATGCTTATCCCATCCACACCTAAAGTGTACGAAATACCAAGTTGTTCTACCCATACGTGGCTTTCACCTGGGAACCACTTTTTAGGGTTCAATCTAAAGTCTAGATAAAGTAAGACTGATAATAAGAAAGTAAGTGTAGATACTAAAATAGCAAGTATTTTCTCATACCTAATATTTTTCCTACCAACTATGTAAGCCAATATCGAACCAAGCAGGGGTAATAGAAGCAGGTACGTTAGGATGGTTATCATTAAAGTCCACCTCCAACTTTTAGGAGTATTAATAATGCGCATATACCCATTAGCATAACGCTAGCATAGTCCTGTACCAACCCTGTTTGAATTTTTCTCAATCTAGAACTAATTCTCATAGAAACTATGCCAACCCCATTGACAATTCCGTCAACTACTCCAAGGTCAAATTTGTTTAAAGCAAAAGAAAATCCACCTACAATACGTTCAGCAAAAACAAGGTAGATATTATCTAAATAGAATTTATTCAGAATTAAGGTGTGAATAGGCCCAAATCTTTTGATGAAAATCTCGCTTGTGAATCGTTCCTTACAATAGATATTATATGCAAGATATAAGGCGATTAATTGAATGCTTACGGCTAAGGGTACAACAAAGTCAGGTCCATGACCAGCGTGATGTAATTTATTTAAAGTTAAAATTGGCAACCAACTCAAGATCCAATGTTCAAAATTCATGAATATAGGGAGGGTCACTAATACTACTCCAAATGCGATGATTATTAAAGGAAATGTCATTATCTTAGGCGATTCATGGGCATGCTTCGCGGCCTCATTTGGTTTACCCATAAAAATAGAGAAGAACCATCTAAAAGTGAAAAATGTAGTTAGAAAAGATACAATGAGAGTCATCACAAAAAAGATAATTCCTCCTGAAAAAGAAGCGATTAATATTTCATCCTTTCCCCAGAACCCTCCTAGGGGGGGCAACCCCGATAGAGACAATGCAGCTATAAATGCCGTTGCTGCAGTTATAGGCATTTTTGTCCGTAGTCCTCGAATGTGGCGAATATCAAATACATTTGTAGCATGAAGTACGCTTCCAGCAGCTAAGAACAGTAGAGCTTTAAAAAATGCATGATTCATCAAGTAATATAATCCTGCAGCATACCCTCCAAGACCTAATGCTAGAGTCATTAAGCCAAGTGAACTTATAGTTGAGTAAGCAATGATACGTTTAATATCAGTCATAACCGCGGCCATTGCAGCGGCAATCAAAGCCGTTATAATCCCAACGATCGCTACTACTAGAAGCGAGACTGGTGTAAATAAGGGAAAAGCTCTGGCGATGAGGTATATGCCTGCCTTAACCATGGTAGCCGCATGAATTAATGCGCTAACGGTTGTCGGACCTTCCATAGCATCTGGAAGCCAAACATGAAGGGGAAATTGAGAACTTTTACCAACAGCCCCCCCAAATAGTAAAAGAGAAGAGAGGGTTAAAACAGATACTCCAAGGAAGCCACTAGCAACTCCTTCTAAATTTGGAGCAGCATCAAAAAGTTCCAATAGATTAAAGGTTCCAAAGTGGATGTATATAACAATAATTCCTAATAAAAACATAAAGTCACCTACACGAGTTACCAGGAAGGCTTTTTTAGCAGCACTTGCAGCACTTGGTTTCCGATACCAGAATCCTATAAGTAGATAAGAGCATAATCCCACAAGTTCCCATGAAATAAAAAGAAGCAAAAGATTATTAGCCATTATCACTCCCAGCATACTTGCAATAAAGAGACTTATTTCCGCATAATATCGCTGAACACCATCATCACCATGCATGTACCCCAAAGAATAGACCACTATTAGGAATCCTACGAAAGAAACTACAAACATCATTAGCCCTGCTAGTGAATCTACAAGAATTCCAAACTCAAAACCCTCCCAATTTATCCAATTAATACCCCTTATTTCTATTGAATTACCCGATAAAACATCAGAGATGCATAGAAGAGAAATTATCATTGAGGCTCCAATGAATGCAACTGCTACATGCCCCCCACCCTCTTTTAGCTTATCTCCAAATAGGAGAATCAATATGAATGATATCAGAGGTAAAATGGGTATAATCCATGCATATTCAAGCATTCCTCTACCACCTCATCTTCTTGATTTTCCGAAAGTCTATAGTGCCATGGATCCTATATATCATTAGGACTATTGCAAGTCCTACCGCAACTTCAGCTGCAGAAATGGATATTATAAATGCTGCAAAAACTTGACCATGTATGTCTCCAATATATCTTGAGAAAACTACAAGATTTATGTTAGCAGCATTAAGCATCAATTCTATACACATAAGAAGTTTAATTCCATTCTTTGTAGTTAGTACGCCTAACGCTCCTATCCCAAACACTAGAATAGATAATATCAAATAATAATGGATGGGTATCATTTCACCGTTCCCTCCTTAGCAAGATAGATAGCCCCCACCATAGCAGCAAGTAATAAAATGGCTATTATTTCAAATTGAAACACGTAATTTGAAAATAACTCTCTCCCAATAGCCTCCGTAGTTCCTTCAAAGGTATTTATTCCAGAGTACCAATTTAAATCTGTAATTGAGGCTATAAGAAGCCATATGAAAACTAATAGTGTAACACCTTTTAATCCATCGATTATAGCAGTCATCTAGGACTCTCCCTATCCCTTTTAGTAAGCATTACTGCAAACAACATTAGGACTACAACAGCTCCAGCGTATATGAGCACTTGAATCATGGCAAGGAATTCTGCTTCAAGGGAAATGAATAGGGCAGCTATTCCAATAAAAGCAACAGCTAGGGAAAGAGCACTATGAACCATATTTTTCGAAGCCACCATACCAATCGATGCTAATAGGATTATAAATGAAATCACACCAAAAGCTATTATTTCCACGATATCACCCTAAAATCACCCTTGCTGTCCCTGTGAAAGCAATATTGATCATTGCCAGAGGGATTAGTACTTTCCAACCAACATTAAGTAGTTGATCAATTCTAACTCGTGGCACTGTCGCACGCATCCACATTAGAATTAGCATAACTATGAATGTTTTAATTAAAATCCAAATTGGTGCTGGTAGAATTGGTCCATGCCAACCTCCTAAAAACAGTATAACAATTAATAATGAAGCTAGTATTGAATGTATATATTCTGCAAAGAGTAACATAGCAAATTTCATTCCAGAGAACTCAGTTGTCCATCCTTGAACAATCTCAGATTCAGCTTCAGGTAAATCAAAAGGAAGTCTAGCTGCTTCCATAAACGCGGCCACAACGAATACGACGAAACCTAGTGCTTGAGGAAATATAAACCAAATTTTTTCTTGAGCTTTAACTATTTCCACCATGCTCATAGAATCAGTTAACATTACTACCCCTATGATAGCTAGGCCCATAGGGACTTCATAACTGATCATTAAAGCCGCTGCGCGCATTCCTCCAAGGAGATTATACTTATTATTTGGAGACCAACCGGCCATTAGAGTTGGCACAACGGCCATCGATGAGACTGCAAGTATGAATAATATACCTACATTCAAATCCGATACAATCATCGTTTCACTAAAAGGAATCGCAAGAAATGGTAGGAATGCAATAGCAAAACCAATTATTGGTGCTAGTTTGAATACAGTTTTATCTGCAGCATCTGGAATAATGTCTTCTTTAGTTAGAAGTTTGATTCCATCAACTACAAGCTGTAAAATACCAAATTTTCCCACCCTATTCGGCCCATAGCGATGTTGAAGGCGCCCAATGAATTTCCTTTCAACCCAAAGCAATAGAACTATTGAACCTGCAATTGCTAATGCTAGTCCAATGCCCCCAACTAAACCCTTTACCCAAGGGTTAGATAAATAGACTAATAAAGATAATAAATATTCCATTACCTATCTACCTCACCAAATACAGGGTCAATTGAACCAAGTGTTGCTATTAAATCCGCGATTAATCCTTCCTCTGAGATAGTTGGTAGTAAAGAGAGGTTGCAAAATGCAGGACTTCTTATTTTTAGCCGATATGGTTTCGGGGTTCCATCACTAATTACATTCATTGCAAGTTCGCCTCTAGGGCTTTCTATCTTGCTATACACTTCTCCAGGTTCTGGTTTTATTACTCTAGGAATTTTTACATTAATCTCTCCTTTAGGGAGTCCGTTAAGTGCCTGTCTCACGATACTGATACTTTGCCGAATCTCGTTAATCCAAATGTTATATCTTGCAAAACAATCACCTTTTTTTTCTGTTATAATGTCCCAATCAAATCGATCGTAAATAGTGTAAGGGTCTGTTACTCTCACATCAGATTTTAGTCCTGAACCTCTTAGAACAGGACCGGTTGCCCCTAAATTAATGGCATCTTTTAATTTTAAAACTCCAATCCCTTGGGTTCTCCTCCGAAATATCTCGTTTTCGCTAAAAAATTCTTCGTATTCATCAACTTTTTTTTCAATTATATCAATAGATTGGAGAACATTATTTTCAAATCCCTTTGGTAAGTCCTCCCGCAAACCGCCTATTCTTATGTAATTATAAGTTAATCTTGCACCACTTAATGTTTCAAAAAGGTTAATTATGAGCTCTCGTTCTCTAAAAGTATACATCATAGCTGTGAAAGTAACTCCAACATCGTTCCCAAAAAATCCGACTGAAGCTAAATGACTCGCGATTCGCTGAAGTTCTAATACTATGACCCTAATGTATTCAGTTCTTTCAGATATTTTGATATTCATCAATTCTTCAATTGCTTGGCAATAAACCATATTGTTACTCATGGCCGATAGGTAATCAAGTCTATCTGTAAGTGGAACAATCATTGGATAATTCCTATTTTCTGCTATTTTTTCAAATCCTCGATGGAGATATCCAATGATAGGTAATACTTTCTTAACTCTCTCACCATCAAGCTCAGCAATTAAACGTAAAACTCCATGGGTACTTGGGTGCTGGGGTCCTAGATTTATAACTAAACGTCCTTCACCTATCTCCTCATATTCAAATTTTCTCAATGGCATCATGATTATATCCCTAATCGGTTTTTTGTTTTTCAGATGCATCGTTCTTATCAAACCAAGGTTTTTCCACAAGTTTGAAATCCTTCCTCAATGGATAACCCTCAAAATCGTCAGCTAATAGCAAATGTTTTGGATATGGATGCTCTTCAAATGTTATTCCAAAAAGTTCAGCTGTCTCTCTTTCATGCCAATTTGCACTACGCCAGATTTTTGTAACTGTTTTTACTTTAGGATTCTCCTTTTCCAAGGGTACTTTTAGCGAAAGTTGCCTTTTTTTAGAATACGACCAAAGATGGTACACTACTTCAAATCTATCTTTATAATCCACTCCTACTACACTTGATAGATGATTAAAATCTTGTTTATTTTTAAGGTATTCACAAACATCAATTAAGACATCTATTTTTACAGTTACCCAGATACGTGTCTTTCGTTGCACCTTGGTGTTTGTGATTGAATCTGGAAACTTTTCAGTCAGCGAACTAAGAATTTCACTCATTTAGTTCACCTCTCATTTTCTTATCGTAGTTTGTCTCACCATTTCGAATCATCTTTCGCAATTTTATTATACCGTCTAATAGAGCTTCCGGGCGTGGGGGACAGCCCGGTATATAAACATCAACAGGTATTACTTTATCCACACCATCTACAACGTGGTACGAGTCAAACCACGGTCCTCCGCAGATTGAGCACTCCCCCATTGCAATTACATATTTAGGCTCAGGCATTTGGTTGTAAAGCCGTTTAACTCTTGGAGCCATTTTAGAAGTTACCCATCCAGCAACTATCATTACATCCGACTGGCGAGGAGATGCTCTTGCAAGCATTCCAAATCTTTCCATAGCATCAAAGCGAGATGTTCCTGCTGTTATCATCTCGATTGCACAGCAAGCTAATCCAAAAGAGAACATCCATGGAGACTTTGATCTTGCAAATCTAACTATAGGGTTTTTATCAACAATTGATTGCAATTTGTTGCTTTTTATAAATGTTATTGCGCCCATGCAAGGACCCCTTTTTTCCATTCATATACTAATCCAATAAAAACAATAAGTAAGAATAACAATCCAGCAGCTAAAACCTGAAATCCCAGGTCAAAATAAACTACGGCCCATGGATAAAAAAAAAGTACTTCTACATCAAATATAACAAGTAAAATTGCGTACATATAATATTGGATGTTATATTGGTGCCAGGCTTCACCAATAGGAATTTCTCCACATTCATATGTGGTGAATTTTTCTGGATTCTTTATAGTAGGTCTTATCAATCTAGATAAAATTAGAGAACCTAATGGAAAGCTTATACCTACAATAATGAAGATAATTACGGGTATATAGTTATCTATTAAATTCAATGCATCACCACTATATATCTTACCATTTTTTTCGATAGTTACCGATAGTTTAAATATTTATTGGATAAATCATTTTTAACAATATTTTAGGGAACATGAATCCTAGATTAAAAAAGTTAATGATCCGTTCTATCTGAGATTCTATAGGAGATATATTTATCACTTAAAACTTTAAAAAAAATGCATGTAATAAAATTGTATCAATTTAGTAAGGGCCCGTAGCTTAGTCGGTTTAGAGCGCCCGGCTCATAACAATTTCCATAGCTATGAAATGTGGGATACCGGGTGGTCGAGGGTTCGAATCCCTTCGGGCCCATTACATATTTTTCTTCATTAATAAAAAAGAGGTACAAAGGGAAACAATCCATTTATCATCAATGGAAATAAAGGACTATTAATATTCCAAAATAATTAAAGGATCAAATAGTACTAACTTTAGTAAATATGAAGATTATTACAAAGGAAATTGAAGTAGATTGCAAAGCGGATGTTGATCTTAAGGATATAACTAATGAAGTTGTTAAAGTTCTTAAGAATTCAAATATTCGAGACGGAATTGTCACGGTATTTGTTCCAGGAGCCACTGGTGCAATAAGTACTATCGAATTTGAACCTGGGCTTCTAAAGGATATGCCCTCAGCCCTTGAAAGGATTGCACCTACAAATATCGAGTATTCCCACCATGAGACATGGGGATGTGATAATGGAAAAAGTCATATTAGAGCTACTTTTATAGGGCCAAGCTTGGTTGTTCCATTTGCTGATGGGAATCTTATCTTAGGCACGTATCAACAGATTGTATTTATAAATTTAGATACTAAATCTCGGAGAAGAACGATAATTCTTCAACTCATGGGCGAATAAATTATCAATAGTTTTAATATTAGGAAAGTAAAACGAGTTATAGACAATAACGTAGGAGGAAGTAGATGAAGACAACGATTAGTTTAATTAAAGCTGATGTGGGAAGCTATCCTGGACATGCAAAAGTCCATCCAGATTTAAAAATTATTGCAGAAAAACAGCTTTCTAAAGCTAAAGAAGACGGTTTAATAGTAGATTTTCATATTTTAGCCGCAGGTGATGACTTGGAATTACTAATGGGGCATCATAGAGGAGCTGATAATAATAAGGTTCATAGTTTAGCATGGGATACATTTAAAGCTGCTACAAAGAAAGCAAAAGAACTTAAACTGTATGGCGCAGGTCAAGATTTATTGAGTGATGCGTTTTCGGGAAACGTAAAAGGGTTGGGTCCGGGGATAGCAGAGCTCGAATTTACTGAAAGGTCAGGAGAACCCCTTGTTGCTTTTATGATGGACAAGACTGAACCAGGTGCGTTTAATCTACCCGTTTTTAAAATGTTTGCAGATCCATTTAACACCGCCGGATTAGTTATTGATTCTAGTTGTCACGATGGTTTTACATTTGAAATATGGGATATCCAAAACCATCAACGTGTTTTTATGAATTCTCCAGAAGAGATGTATGATATACTTGCATTAATAGGTGCGAAAAGCAGATATGTGATTAAGCGAGTTTATCCAAAGAAGGGTCATCCAAAATTGCCAGATGACGAGCCAGTTGCAGCAATCAGTACCGAAAAATTGTATCAAATAGCAGGGGAATATGTTGGAAAAGACGACCCCGTTACTTTAGTCAGAGCACAATCAGGGTTACCTGCTCTTGGAGAAATTCTTGAACCTTTTGCATTTCCGCACTTAGTAAGTGGATGGATGCGAGGTTCTCATAATGGGCCTCTCATGCCTGTTCCTTTCAAATATTCGCAGTGCACTCGATTTGATGGCCCTCCAAGAGTTATTGCCGCAGGTTTTCAGGTGAATAATGCTGCTTTAATCGGGCCAGTTGACTTATTTAACGATCCTGCATATGATATCACTCGAAAAAAAGCTCAAGAAGTAGCAGAATATATGAGGCGACACGGACCTTTTGAACCTCACAGATTACCTTTGGAAGAGATGGAGTATACAACTTTACCAAAGGTAATGGACAAATTAAAAAACAGGTTTGAGAAGGTAAAATAAGAATGGTGAGATAATGAAAATAAAAACTCCAGTGATAGTCTTAAATTTAAAATCTTATCAAGAATCTTCTGGGGAAAGAGGTTTATTATTAGCTAAAGCCTGTGAGGAAGTTACCAAGGAGACAGGGATATCCACTATTATCTGCCCTCAACAGATTGATGTAGGGTTGGTAAGTGCAAATGTTAAAATACCAGTTTTGGCGCAACATGTTGATTCGTTCAAACCTGGTAGCTTTACAGGACACATTGCGTTAGAGTCCATCAAGGCCTCTGGTGGTCAAGGGACTTTGCTCAATCATTCTGAAAACCCTATGAAAATTATAGATATTGATCAAGTCATTAGGAAGGCAAATAAACTGGACTTAATAACCATAGCTTGCTCTAACAATATCCAGGTTAGTAAATCATTAGCTGAGATGAGTCCAACTTCAGTTGCTATTGAGCCTCCTGATTTAATTGGATCAGGTATACCAGTTTCAAAGGCTAACCCAGATATTGTACGAAATTCAGTTGATGCAGTTAAGGCAATAAGAAGTAAGATCCTGGTATTATGTGGTGCAGGTATAAGCACAGGAAAAGATTTAAAAGCAGCTTTAGATCTTGGAGCAGATGGTGTATTGTTAGCTTCAGGGGTAGTTAAATCATCAAATCCTAAGGCTGCTTTAACTGATTTAGCTTTAGGAGTTTCATAAAATCCATTAAAAACACTATTTTACGGAAAAACTATTAATACTAAAACCTGTTAAGCATTAACTAATATTAATCTTTTCATAGATTAGCAATTAAAAGTTTATCATCTCATCACAGTTCACTGTAATTGTCAAGTAGTTTATCAGTACTGGGGATATGTGCTATTTTTGTGAAAAGACTGATAACGTAAAGTTGATTTAGGAGGAAATTCATATGGGTAAAGTTGATTTAGGTACTACAAAGTATATAATAAAATCTAATATTGAAGCGAATGGTGTAATTGAGAGACCCGATGTTGTTGGAGCTATTTTTGGGCAAACAGAAGGGTTATTAGGTAATGATCTAGACCTTCGGGAATTGCAAAAAACAGGTCGTATTGGAAGAATAGAAGTTACTATTGAATCTAAACTTGGAAAGTCCAAGGGATCTGTCAATGTTCCCTCAAGTTTAGATAAAGTTGAGACAGCTATTTTAGCAGCTGCATTAGAAACCATTGATCGGGTTGGACCGTGTGAAGCAAAAGTGGTTGTTGAATCTATTGCTGATGTGAGAATATTAAAACGTACCCGCGTAATTGATCGTGCTAAAAATATTCTATCTACAATGGTAGATGAAATCACCCCTGATAGTTTGGAGATAACTGAAGAAGTTAAAGAATCAGTACGTCTTAGCGCGATAGTTAAATTTGGTAAAGATCGACTACCTGCAGGTCCAAACGTCCAAGATTCTGATGGCATAATTGTGGTTGAAGGTAGAGCAGATGTTTTAAATCTTTTGAAACATGGTATAAAAAATGCAATTGCTGTAGAAGGAACAAATATCCCTCCAAGTATATCTGAGTTAAGTAGTAAAAAAACAGTTATAGCTTTTTTAGATGGCGATAGAGGCGGAGATCTCATCTTGAGAGAACTTTTACAAGTTGGAGATATCGATTTTGTAGCAAGAGCTCCCGATGGGAAGGAAGTTGAAGATTTAACTAAAAAGGAATTATTTAAAGGGCTTAGAAATAAAGTACCCGCAGAACAGTCTAAAGAAAATGCTGCTAAAAATAAGTCTAAAAATAAACCTGTTCTTAATACTACTCATCGTAAGGTTAAATCCCCTCCAAAACCTTCACCAACTAAAATTTCAAAAAAACCTACAATAGATAAGAATGTACCAAAATTTAAGAATTTGTTCAATGACCTCACAGGAACTCTTAAGGCATATCTTTTAGATTCTGATGCTGGTGTTATTAAAGAAGTAGCAGTCAGGGATTTAGCAGTGGCTTTACAGAATTCAAAGGAAAACGTTTCCGCAGTAATATTTGATGGGGTTGTTACTCAAAGACTTGTAGATATTTCTAGGAAAAAAAGTGTTAAATACTTAGTTGGGGCTAAAGTTGGGAACGTAAATAAAATTCCATCATCCACTCAGTTACTTACTGTAAAAGATTTAAGTCCAGCATAGCAGCGTGGATTGGTTTCATGCTGAAATTTAGGAGATGTAAGGGTGCAAATTTATAAAGATGAACTCTTGCATATCCATCAATTTTTAATCTATTTAATGAAGTTTTTACTAGATAATGGTGTTTCAAATAAATTTTTTGAAGATTATGAATCCCTTGATATTTCACCACATCACATACATAAAACTAAATTAGAACATAAGCATGCCATACTTCTCCTCGCTTGTAATATATCTCAGGTGCTAGCTGAAAATAATGAAATTGTTCCACTAAGTTTTGCAAAAAAATTTGATGAATTAGCAAATAGATGTTCTTCCAAATAATTCAAGGTATTACTGTTGGTAAGATGATATTTTTTTTCAATAAAATTCCGTCTTCTCCATCTGCATAATAAGAATTCAATAATAATTCTTTATTGAATCCCATCGACTCGTAAAATCTTATTGCCTGCAAATTTGAAATTCTAACTTCAAGATAAACTTCCATTATTCCACTAGCTCGTAATACTCTGTTAGTGGCTTCCATTAGAGCTTTTCCAATTCCCATCCCTCTGGCCATTGGGTCAACAGCAATTGCTATTATATGTCCTTTATTATTTATTCTTCTTGAGATAATATAACCGATTACAAATCCATTTTTCTCAGCAACTAGAAAAGTATCAGGGTATGCTTCATTTAGATTTAATAGAAACATTATATGATAAGGATCCTTAAAAGATTTACATTCAATTTCGTATACTCGTTTAAGGTCCATAAGTATGAATTTTCTTACGAATATCATTGCATTTTAAACAAATACTTGAGGATTTGTTATCTACTCCATCTATATTAGTAGAAAATGTCATTACACAACATTTGTCATCACAGTGGCGCATCCCAAAACAGTGCCACAGTTCATGAATTGCTTCTTTTACTGACCTATCTAATAGTAGTTGATAGTCCATTTTCTCATTATAAAAAGTTGGTGATAGTCTTTTAAGGGAAATGATACAAACTTTACCTTTTACTTGTGATTGTCCAAATATAAAATTAAATTTATCTGTAAAAAGATCTACCCAGGTAATCCCGATAAACTTTTTTCCATCACCGTTCAAAGCTTTCTCACTCATGAGATTAATAAATGGTATTGAAAGATACTGATTTCTATGAAAATCATATGCCTCTTTAGGTAAATCCTCTATTGTATCTGAAACTTTACATTTACCAAAAATTTTTTTTAGTTCATTAGATATATCACTTAATAATGTTGGATCTATATCGTCGAAAGGGATTATTTCGATCATTTACAAGATGGTTAAATGCTTAATGATTATAAATCCTTTGCTGAGTATATCGCTCTAAATTATCCTTTAGCGGTAAAGATAGTTGAGGTAGGCATTGGGAACGAGTTTTCAGTATACAAGGAACTTAAACGATTATTGGTAAATGTAGATATAATAGCAGTCGATATTAAAGGAAACTATCCTTTTAAAGATGACATCACAAAATCAAAGTCGGATATATATGAGGGATCTGACCTTATTTATTCCATCCGACCTAATCCAGAACTGTATATCCCCTTAATTAACATGGCTTCCAAAGTTCAAACTGACCTAATCATTCGCCCTTTTAGCTTGGATTACCCACCTGAAAATGGTAGGCTCATTAATTATAAAAAAGCAGTATTTTTTTTGTTTAAGAATCAATAAAAATTATGTTGCATTTTTTATTTAATCTCTCAAAATTGCTCCTTCGCTTGCAGAGCTCACTAGCTTTTGATACATCTTAAGATACCCTTTCTTTATTTTAGATTTTGGAGGATTCCACGTTCTTTTCTCCATCTCAGCTTTATCTACTAAAAGTTCTAATTTACGTTCCGGTATATTTAGGTAAATTTCGTCACCATTTTTTACAAGTGCTATAGGGGTTCCTTCTGCTGCTTCAGGAGACACATGCCCTATACAGGGTCCACGTGTACCGCCGGAGAATCTACCATCAGTTATTAGAGCGACTTTGTCTCCCAAACCCATACCAATCAGAACTGAGGTTGGAGATAGCATCTCTCTCATACCCGGACCTCCTCTCGGGCCTTCATATCTTATAACAATTATATCTCCTTCCTTTATCTCTCTACTCTTAATTCCTTGAATCGCATCTTCTTCAGAATCGTATACTCGGGCAAATCCCTTGTGCTCAAGCATGGTTTCATTAACAGCAGTCTGTTTAACTACCGCACCATCTGGAGCTAGAGAACCCCGTAATATTGCTATTCCTCCTTCCTTGTGAATCGGCCTGTTCAATGGCCTGATAACATCTTCATTGAATACTGCAGCTTTTGAAATATTTTCTTTTAAACTATCACCTGTTACTGTTTTAGTATCCTTCAATTTTTCTTCTAATACTTTCATTACTCCTGGGACTCCTCCTGCATCCTCGAGATCTCTTAAGGAGTATGGACCCGCGGGGCGCATGTTACAGATATGAGGAGTTGTCCTACTAAGTTCATCAAACAAATCTAATTTCAGCTTGATTCCAAGTTCATGGGCGATTGCTGGGATATGAAGAGCAGTGTTTGTACTTCCACCAAGGGCAAGATCCACAATTATGGCGTTCTCAAATGCATCTCGGGTCATTATTTCATTTGGTTTAATATCTTCTTTCACCAGTTCCATTAGTTTCATGCCCGAATATTTAGAAATCCTAATTTTTTTAGCGTCTACTGCATGGATAGTGGCGCAGTAAGGTAGACTCATCCCAATTGCTTCTGTTACACAGGCCATCGTATTCGCTGTGAACATGCCAGCGCAACTTCCACATCCTGGACATGAGTTTTCTTCTAATTCCCAAAGCTCATCCCTAGTAATCTCTCCAGATTCGTATCTTCCTATTCCTTCAAATGCTCCTCGAATTAAATCTATATTCTCACCTTTGTGTCTACCTGGCATCATGGGTCCACCAGTTATCATGATACTTGGAATATTTGTTCTCCCAATAGCCATTAGAGAGCCGGGTACTATCTTATCACAACTTGCTATTACTGCAAAACCATCTAGTTGATGAGCTTCAACCATCGTTTCTATGCTCGCAGCAATAATTTCTCTTGAAGGTAAAGAGTATTTCATGCCTTCATGGCCCATGGATATGCCATCACATATCCCTATAGTGCCAAATTCAAAAGGTGTCCCTCCTTCAGAATAGATTCCTGCTTTAACTGCATTTGTTAAGCTTTTTAAGTGAATGTGGCCGGGGGCGAGTTCATTAAATGTGTTAACAACACCTATAAGTGGCCGTTCTAAATCTTCGTTAGTATAGCCCATTGCTTTAAAAAGACTACGGTGAGGTGTTCTATCAACTCCTTTTTTAACTGCATCGCTTCGCATAGTTTAGTCTTCAAAGTTTCGCGTCTAAATATTTTTTGACAAAATCAAAAGTTATAAATAGGTGTTTATTTTATCCTTATAGAGTAAAATAATACTTTAATGTATAATATTATACAGTATACAGCACGTGGTTGAAAAATATGAACTTTGAAACGATTCTTGAAGATTGTAAAGCTCGCTACAAAGGCTTCGATAAGGAAATAATAAAAGATAGGAAACCTAAAAGTTTTGAAAATGCAATAAAAACAAAAATATTTGAAGGCAAAATACCTGTAATAACCGAAATCAAACCTTCTTCGCCATTAGGAGTTTTAAAAGAGAACCCTAAAATTGTAAGCATTGCTAAGGAAATGCATTTAGGGGGTGCATGTGCACTGTCTGTTCTTACAGAAAGTAAGTTTTTTGGGGGCAGTCTAACAAATCTAAAAATTGCATCAAAAAATTCGTCTCTTCCAATATTAAGAAAAGATTTCATATTTGAAGAATCTCAGATATATGAATCCTATTATTATGGTGCGGATTCTATTCTTCTAATATCAAGTTTTTTTGGACATAGAGCACTATCAAGTTTAGTAAAAATATCACGAGAATTAGGCATGGAACCTTTAGTAGAAGTTCACTCAAAGGAAGATATTGATAAAGCCAAAAAGATTGGGGCTCGAATATACGTGATTAATAATAGAGATAAGGACACCCTTAGTATTAATCTTGATAAGACCAAAAAACTCTCTAAGCATATTGATAAAATAAAGATTAGCGCTTCTGGAATATCTAGCATTTCAGACCTACGATCTGTTAAATTATATTGTGATGCATTTTTGATAGGCTCAGCTTTAATGAAATCAGAGAATATACAAAAAATAACGGAGTCCTTTATTAATGGCTGAATTTAGTTTAGAGAAAATTTCTAATATCGCTGAAGATATTGGTTATCCTTGCATCATACCTCTGGTAAGGATTTCTAGAACTGAATTAGCACCTAAGGATGTTTATGCAGCATTTCGAAAAAAATCAAGGACATCATTCTTCTTAGAGTCTGCAGAAATCGGTGAAAAAATAGCGCGTTATTCATTTTTAGGGTTTTCTCCTGAAAAGATAATTAAATTGAAAAATGGAACTCTAAATATTAATGGAAATGAACAAAAAAATATTGATAAACCCTTAAATGAACTTAAAAGCATAGTATCAGGATATAAGATCTATAATGATAAACTCCCAAGATTTATTGGTGGACTTCTTGGTTATTTTTCCTATGATTTTGTTAGATATATAGAGAACATTGGCGAACAAGTATCAGATGACCTAAATCATAATGATGCTGAGTTTATGTTAGTAAAAGATTTAGTTGCTTTTGATCATTGGAGGGAAGAAGTATTGTTAATTTCAAATCTTTTCCTAAAAAATAAAGGTGATATAGCTAAGGCATATAAAATTGCTAATAAAAAAATCAATGAATTAGAAAATGAATTATCTTTGATTAGACCTGTTCATCTAATTAGAAAATCAAGGGACCTTGAGGTAAAAAGTAATTTTAATAAGGAGAAATTTATCCAAGCGGTAGAGAGCGCGAAGGACCTCATATATTCAGGGGACATATTTCAAGTTGTCATTTCTCAACGTTTTGAATGTTATCCAAATGTAGACCCATTTGCTATTTATATCGCTTTAAAAGAAGTCAATCCTTCCCCGTATATGTATTTTCTACAATTTCATGATGTTACAATAATCGGGTCAAGTCCTGAGATCCTAGTTAATGCGTTAGATAATAAAATTACAATAAGGCCAATAGCAGGTACCAGACCTCGAGGAATAGATGTTGTGGATGATGCTTCACTGGCAAGGGAAATGTTGAATGATCCAAAAGAACGTGCTGAGCACGTGATGCTAGTTGATTTAGGTAGGAACGATATATCTAAAGTTTCTCGTTTTGGAAAAGTAGAGGTTACGGAATTCATGACAACAGAGAAATACTCCCATGTCCAGCACATCGTAAGTAATATTGAAGGAGAGTTGAGAACGGATAAAGATGCTTTTGATGCTATTGATGCAAGCTTCCCTGCTGGAACTGTTTCCGGTGCACCTAAAGTTAGAGCTATGGAAATAATTGAAAATCTTGAAGAAACAAGACGAGGGATTTATGGTGGTGCAGTGGGGTATTTCTCTTTCAATAAAAGCATGGACTTTGCCATAGCAATACGGACAATTGTTTTGCAAAGTGGAAGAGCATATATTCAAGCAGGTGCAGGAATTGTAGCTGATTCGATTCCTGAAAATGAATATTTAGAAACCGTAAATAAATGTAAGGCTATGCTTAAGGCAATAAGATTAGCAGGGGGGTTACATGAAAGTTCTGATTATTGATAATTTTGATAGCTTTGTTTACAATATCTATCAATATGTTGGGGATCTTGGGGCTGAGGTTATTGTGAAGAGGAATTATGTAACTTTAAATGAAATTAACAAAATCAATCCTAAATGCATTATCATTAGTCCAGGTCCAGGCGTGCCTGAGAATGCTGGTAATTGTATATCAATTATTCAGAAATTTGGTGAGTCTACTCCAATTCTGGGCATATGTTTAGGACATCAAACAATTGGGGTGGCATATGGTGGAAGAGTGCAAAGAGCAAAAAATTTAATGCATGGAAAAACAAGCAAGATAAAACACGATGGGAAAGGAATTTATATCGGAGTCCCTAACCCGTTTAATGCAACTAGATACCATTCTCTTTCACTTGTGGAAGAAACTTTACCAAACAAACTGGAAATATCAGCAAAAAGTTTAGATGATGGAATAATCATGGGAGTCAGGCATAAGATATATCCAATTGAAGGTTTGCAATTTCATCCAGAGTCGATTTTAACTAGTAACGGAAAAGTCCTTATAGGAAACTTTTTAGATTTAGTTTAGAGGATATTCATGAAAGAATTCATCTCAAAATTGAGCGAATATAAAGACCTAAGTACTGAAGAAACAGAAAGGGCGATGAAGATAATTATGGATGGAAAAGCAACTAATTCGCAGATAGCGAGTTTTCTAACTGCTTTACGAATGAAAGGGGAGACAACTGAAGAGATTTCTGCATGTGCTAGAATCATGAAACAATTAGGTGAAAGGATCAATCCTAGAGTTCGCGGAACACTTGTGGATACTTGTGGCACTGGAGGGGATAAAATTAAAACATTTAACATTTCAACGGTAGCCGCTTTTATTGCAGCTGGAGCTGGTATACCAATAGCTAAACATGGGAATAGGAGTGTTACGTCAAAAGCTGGGAGTGCTGATTTACTTGAATCTTTAGGAGTTAATATTAACTGCTCACCTAAAAAGGTTCAACAATGTATTGAAAAAGCTGGCATAGGGTTTATGTTTGCCCCAAAATTTCATAAAGCGATGAAACATGTGGTTGTACCTCGAAATGAGATGGGTATACGAAGTATCTTTAACGTTCTAGGACCTTTAACGAACCCCTCTAATGCCCAGGCTCAAGTTCTTGGTGTTTTTGATCCAAGTCTGACAAAAAGATTAGCTCAGGCACTTGAACAACTTAATGTTGAAAAAGCATTAGTTGTTCATGGATTAGACGGTTTAGACGAAATTTCGACTTTTGGAATTACCCAAATATCTGAATTAAATACTAAGGGTATACAAACCTATCAAGTTAAACCAGAAGAATTCAACTTAAGGAGAGCAACTATTGGAGATTTAAAAGGGGGAGATGCAAATTATAATGCCGATATTACTATTGACCTCCTTAAGAATGGTTTGAAGGGTCCAATGAGAGATGTAGTTATTTTAAACGCATCTGCTGCGATTTATATCGGTGGTAATGCAGAATCTATTGCTGATGGAATAAGTATTGCTGAAGAATCCGTCGATTCTGGTAAAGCATATCTTAAGCTTGCCATGCTTGTTAAGGAAACTAACGGTGATTTAACCAAGCTTGGGGAGTAATATGGTTCTAGTAAAAATTTGTGGCAATACTACGGAAGAAGATGCTCTTAATGCACTTAAATTTGGTGCTGATCTCATAGGTGTAATTGTTGAGGTGCCTATCGAAACTCCTCGAAAAGTGAATGTATCTAAAGCAAAAAAAATATTGGCTAAAGTTCAAGGTAAAGGTGTTATGGTTATTATGCCAAAAAGTTTTGAACAAGCTAATAAGTTATATCAAAGCGTTACCCCTGATTATATCCAACTACATGGAAATGAGAGTTTGAATATTTTAAAAAAACTAAAAAAACTTCCATGCAAATTAATCAAAACTATCCATGTTTCTGGAAAGGACGCTATTAGTGATTCACTTCGATATGCCCCTTATTGCGATTATCTCCTACTTGATACCTTTAGTTTAAAAATGGGTGGAAGCGGGAAAAAACATGATTGGGATATATCTAAGGAAATAGTTGAGAAAGTTAATGTTCCTGTTATTCTTGCTGGAGGACTTAATCCAACTAACGTTAAAGGTGCTATTAAGACTGTAAAACCATTCGCTGTAGATGTTGTTTCGGGTATTGAATCTAGCAGAGGAAATAAGGATTTTTCAAAGGTAAAGAGTTTTATAGGCACTGCGAAACAAAGTTAGGTATGGAAATCACAAACACAGGTATTTGTGTTGAAGGTTTCAAAGCTTATGGTACACGAAAGGGAAAGTACGGAATTTCGTTAATAGTGAGTGACGTACCTACAAATAGTTCTGTTATGATTACCTCTAATAGGGTAATCGCAGCCCCATTACTTTTAACTACTAAACACTCGAAAACTAGAAATCTTCAAGGGATAGTTGCTAATTCAGGATGTGCAAATGCATTTACCGGAGATGAAGGATTATCCGATGCTAAAGAGATGCAAATATTTGCTTCTAACCAGTTAGGTATCAATCCTAAATACTTAGGAGTAGCATCAACCGGAGTTATCGGGCAAAGGTTAGATATGAATTTAATCCGTTCTTTAATTCAGGTAACATCCAAAGATATGCAAAATAACAATGATGCATCTATCGCTGCTTCCAAGGCTATAATGACTACAGATTCAAACCATAAAAGCATATCTGTAAAAACACGGCTTAACAGTGGTAAAGTAATTGAACTCGGTGGAATAGCCAAAGGTACGGGGATGATCGCTCCTGATTTGCATCATGCTACAATGCTATGTTTTCTAACAACCAATGCATATATACCCAAGGAAAAAATTGACAAAATCCTAAAAGAAGCTGTTGATCAGAGTTTTAATGTTTCGACTGTGGATGGTGATACTAGTACAAATGATATGGTCATTTTATTTGCAAATGGGCATGCTAAAAACGTTGATATTGATGATAATTTCCAAGAAGCACTTAATTTTCTAACTTGTGAACTTGCGAAAATGTTGGTCCGAGATGCTGAAGGTGGGACTAAACTTATCGAAATTCAAGTTTTGAATGCTAAAGATAAAGGAGATGCTTTGAAAGCTGGCCGAGCAATTGCAAGCTCCAATCTTGTGAAAACTGCTCTCTTTGGTGAAAACCCTAACTGGGGACGTATAATTGCGGCCGCAGGATACTCTGGTGCAAATTTTAATCCTTCAAATATAAGTCTTTCACTTTCGGGTGGGAATATAGAATCTACACTGGTCGAAGGTGGTAAAATACGGGCATCTAAGGATTCAGATGAGCTTGAACGAGCTAAGCAGTTATTAAAAAAAAATGAGATTAAAATAATCTTGAATCTACACAATGGTAGAAAGAATGCGACATTATATGGGTGTGACATGGGATATGATTATATCAAAATCAATGCAGAATATTCGACTTGATTTAAATTATACTAATCAAATCCAATATTGTGATTCCGTAAGGATAACCTATTAATAAGAGTTGAATAGGAAGTCCAATTAAGAACGCAAGTAATTCTTTAAAATTATAAAAAAGTAAAATGTGGATGTTGTATATAACACAATTAGAGATAAAATGAACAGGGCAGATATCTTAGCTGAAGCATTGCCTTACATAGAGGCATTTCAAAATAGCTATATTGTTATAAAATATGGTGGTCATGCTATGTTAGATGAGGATGCTAAAACTTGGACTATTAAAGACACTATTCTCCTAAAATATGTTGGGATGAAACCTGTTATTGTACACGGGGGTGGACATGAAATTACAAAAGCCATGAAAAAACTTGGGAAACAACCTAAGTTCATTGAGGGATTGAGAATTACTGATGAAGAAACTCTTGAAATTGCCAAGATGGTATTGGTAGGAAAGATTAACACGGATATAGTGTCAGAGCTTAATGCGCATGGTTGTAAGTCAGCAGGGGTGTCTGGTAAAGATGGGAAACTTCTGATTGCAAAGAAAAAACCTCTACAAAAAATAATAAGTAAAGGTGTTGAAAAGAAGATTGATCTAGGTTTAGTTGGAGATACTGAGGAAGTTAATCAAGAAATAATTGAAATACTTACTTCCCAGGGGTATGTACCTGTAATATCGCCTATAGGTCTTGGAGTCGATGGAAACAGTCTTAATCTCAATGCTGATACAGTTGCTGGAGATATTGCCCATTCGTTAAAGGCAAAGAAATTTTTAATTCTCACAGATGTGCCCGGAGTACTTAAGAATACTAATGATAATAAAACTCTGATTCGGAAGATAAAGTCAAAAGATGTTAACCATCTTATTGAAGAGGGCGTTATTAATGGGGCGATGATTCCAAAAGTTAAAGCTTGCGTCCGAGCTCTAGACTATGGGTGTGAATCAGCACACATTATCGATGGAAGAGTGAAACACTCTCTACTCCTGGAGCTATTTACAGATGAGGGTATTGGCACAATGATTGTGCATTAGACTAACCTTTAAATATCTCAAGTCTCAAGTTTTAGGTGATTCTATGTTAATAAAAGAAATCGAACTTAAAGGGCATATTATAGATTCTCTCATCTTACCAAAAGTATTTGATACTATAATGAATCTTGGAGGAGATTTTGAGGTTCTACAGTTTGAGATTGGAAAACATAAGACGCAACAAAGCTATGCCCGCATTCTTGTAAAATCAACAAATCGTAAAAAACTTGACCAGATACTAGGGGAACTCCATAAAGTAGGAGCTACATTACCCGAGATAGGATCATTAGAATTAAAACCTGCTTTGGAAGATATGACCCTTCCTCGAAATTTTTATTCAACTACAAATCATCCTACTTATGTTTATATTGAACAAGACTGGGTAGAAGTCCAAGATATTGAGATGGACTGCGTTATAGTAGTAGACGTAGTAAATAAAAAATCAAAATGCACACCTTTTAGTAATGTTCAAAAAGGGGATTTAGTAGTAGTTGGAAGCAAAGGGATTAGAATTGAACCATCTGAAAGACCTAGGGGGTACAGTGTTTTTGAATTTATGAAAAGTGATGTTTCATCAGAGAAACCTACTCAGTCAATGATTAATCAGATTGTAAGAGAGATATTAGAAATAAAATCAAAAGGCAAAAAGGTATTGGTTGTTTGCGGTCCTGCAGTAGTACACACAGGTGCTTCAGAGTCTTTAGCTAAACTTATACGGGAAGGATTTATAGACGTTTTGTTTTCTGGAAATGGTTTTGGAGTTCACGATATTGAAAAACAATTATATGGTACTTCTTTAGGAGTTAACGCTGATACTAACCGACCTACGGAAGGAGGGCATAGGAATCATCTTTATGCAATTAATGAAGTTCTTATTGCCGGCTCAATAAAAAAACTTGTTGAAGATGGTAGATTAAATAATGGTGTAATGTATGAGTGTATTAGCTGTAAAGTCCCATTTATCCTAGCAGGGTCAATTAGGGATGATGGGCCATTACCAGATACAATTACAGATGTTATGCAGGCCCAAAAAGAGATGCGTAAACTGATAAAAGGAGTAGGGATGGTCCTTATGATATCAAGTATGCTTCACTCCATTGCTGTGGGCAATATTTTACCATCACATGTAAAAACTATTTGTATAGACATCAATCCTGCAACTGTTACTAAATTAAGTGATAGAGGTACTGCTCAGGCATTAGGAATAGTAACTGATGTAGGTATATTCCTACCTATTCTTGCTAAACAACTCTTAAAAACTAAAATAAAAAAAGGATAAACTAATCTGCAGCCGTGGTCTAGTCTGGCCTAGGACACCGGCCTTCCAAGCCTGTTACCCGGGTTCAAATCCCGGCGGCTGCACTTATTGGACTTTCTTGGAAATTTCAAATCCCAAAGCAAACTTACGTAAAATTGTGGAAAATTTTATTAGGGTTGTCCCCATTTGAAATTATAAGAATTCTAATAAAAAATGCCCCGGTAGTGTAGTCCGGCCAATCATGCGGCCCTTTCGAGTGCTTTAAACGAAGAAAGGCCACGACCCGGGTTCAAATCCCGGCCGGGGCATTAAATCTCTATAAATATTTAATTATAATACGGTTGTTTTATGTGATGGTAAGATTTATATAATTCACAGCATAATTTTTCTCAAAGCATATAATTGACAAAAGCGGGGTGGGGTAGCCAGGTCAATCCCGCCGGGCTCATAACAATGAAAAAAAATCAGTGTGAGGTACCCGGAGATCGGTCGTTCAAATCGACCCCCCGCTATTAAGTTAGATCGTTCCCTCGGGAAACGTTATTAGGGTCTTACAGAAAAAGGGAACGAAGGGCTATATTTTTGTAAACATTCAATTTCGATGAAAGGCCCTAGTTTCTTTAATTACTGATAATTTCATCAACACTTTTAATTTTAGCCCCATACACTTTTTTTAAATAATCTAGTCCTTCTTCTTGATCTTTGTCGCTAAAAGCTTCTACACAATCTTTAGCCACTATAATCTTATAACCCCTAAAAAAAGCATCAGCAGCTGTATGACGGTCGCATATATTTGTATGCAATCCTGTTATTATTACTTTATTAACCCCCTTATCCTCAAGTAATTTGTTTAGTCCAGTTTTGTAAAAAGCACTATATGTTCGTTTTTCAATTATATAATCGCTTTCCTCGATTTTAAGTTCAGGTATTACATCCGCTCCTTCAGAACCTGCCATTCCATGCTCTCCCCACACTCTGAGTTCAGGATCATCCTTCATATGTGCGTCACTAGCAAATATCACTAAATTTCCTTGCTTGCGACTATTTTTTATTAGCTTATCTATATTTGGAATGATCTTCAGTGCTCTTTCACATTTTAACTTTCCAGTTACAAAGTCTTTATTCATATCAATTACCAATACTGCATATTTCATAATTCACCCTTTTTATTTAAAATCTCCATATATATTTTTCGCTAAAAATATTTGGCAAGTTTTTTTTTATTATATAAGGTTGATGATACTTAAAACATAATAAAGATGATTAATAATTGGGGGTTATACGGAGGGTCTCTAAAAAAAATTTAATTCGACCCACCGTTAAGAGTATAATTAGGGTATTAGTTACTTATTACTTACTAAACTATCTATGAACTAAATACATCAATAAAGTTAAAAAATCTAACTATTATCCTTAATAAATCCCTTAGATTATACATTATAAATCAATAGCAATTAATTTGGTATATACTATGAAAGCGAATATTATACAATTATTAATCCATTTTTCTGTAATGATCTCCTGGATATTTATACCAACAATGGCTAAAGATATTGGAGCTAATTATATACAAATTGGTTTTATTGGGGCATCCTATGGAATCGCAATTTTTATATCCTCTTACATCTTTGGACGTGCCTCAGATATGTATAGGCGTAAAGAATTCATTATTCTAGGATTGGGTTTATGTTCCGTATCTTTTTTACTTCAGATTTTTGCAACAGAAGTCGTTTCTCTTTTACTATTGAGATTTATAGCCGGTTTCACAGTCGGTATTTGTACTGCACCTCTAATATCCTATGTATTTGAAACTGGCGGTAATATCGGTAAGTTAAGTTCATATGGGAGTTTAGGATGGGCATTTGGAACGATACTTGCGGGGATAATTGCAGTCTATTGGCAACTTTTCACTCTTAGTTCAATTTTTTTCCTTATTGCTTTTATTTTATCCCTTAGTTTACCTAAATCTAAACACCGAAGAATGAGTATACCCATGTTCCCAAAAGATGTAATAAGAAGAAATTTTTGGGTCTACTTTGCTTGCTTCTTAAGAAATACAGGTGCACACTCAATTTGGGCAATATTCCCCATTTTTCTGCTGGATCTTGGCGCAACTAAATTTTGGATTGGTGTTATTTATTTCTTGAATTCTGGTCTCCAAGTTATCTTTATGCGATTTATGGATAAGTACCCAGACAAAATACTAATAAACATTGGTCTATTAGTCTCAACTTTTGTATTTATCTTTTATAGTCTAACAACAAATTACTCACAAATTCTGTTCCTTAATATTTTTCTGGCACTTTCTTGGTCTTCCCTATACGTTGGTTCCCTTTTATATATGGCTCATAGAAACGAAGAACGTGCAACATCAATTGGAATGTTAACCTCGGTTATCAGCATATCAGCGGCGTTTGGTCCTATATTGGGTGGGATTGTATCTCAATTATTTGGTTTTAGAGAAGTAATGTTTTTAGCAGGAATATTATCCTTTTCTGGATTTTTTATTAGCATCACAAGAAATCAGAATTCATAATTTCTTTAATAGTATATGGAATCTGCGATGCAAGGTCCATAGCAGTGAAACAATATCCTTTTTTTGAATATAATTTATCTCCTGCGCAACCATTTACAAATGCTGCACAACAAGCAGCATCATAGGGATCAAGCCCCTGGGATATGAAACCTCCTACAATCCCAGCTAATACATCTCCAGTACCTCCTACAGTCATACCAGGATTTCCAGTATCATTAAGCTTTGTATTTCCTTTAGAGGATGAAATAATGTCTATGTATGACTTCAACAAGATAGTAACTCCAAGCTTCTTTGACCATCTTGACACTAATTCTGTCATTTCAACGATATTTGATGGAATTTCTGTGCCTGTCAATATTTCAAATTCTTTTGAATGTGGAGTAATAACCCAGTTTTTTCGGCTTTTAACATCGGGAATAATCTGCAATGCTTCTGCATCAATTACAGTAGGTATACGTATCTTACTTAAAATATCAAAAACTGCGTCGTTTACTTCAGGATTCATACTAATCCCAGGCCCTATTACCATTGAATCACATTTTTTTGATAGGTCTAAAATTGCATCTACTCCTTTTCTATTAAAATAATCACCCGGATAGGTTCGTACTATAATATCAGGAGAATAGCAACGTGTTACATCAAAGTTTATTTGAGGAACATTCAAGTAAACTAAGTCTGAACCAGAATTCTGAGCCGCAAACGTAGTTAATAAAGGGGCACCATAATACTTTTTACTCCCTCCAACTATGCAAATCTTTCCATTGTCTCCTTTTTTTCCATCCGCCTCTCTTGTTTTCAAATGGATAAGCAGGTTTCCAGGTCCAACATGAGTTTCTGCTTTCGAAGGAATACCAATATCGGTTACAATATTTTCATATGTATCCGTACCAACTTTTAATCTATGAAGACCTATAACTAAGTCTGAGTCTAACACATTCTTAAATCCTATCCCTGTCGGCACATCAACACTAATTTTGTATGCATCTTTTTTGTTAATACTTTCAATTAACGAGAGAGTGGGTTCTCTTAATTTCCCTTTTATGCCTGTACCTATAATCGAGTCAATAATGATGTCATAATCTCTATCTATCTTTTTTTTTATAATAGATCCATATCCCTCCTTCAGAATGTCAAAATTGTTTTGTGCCTCTTTGGTTTTTATATCCTCTCTAGCCCAAGGGAATATTACATCAACGTCTATTCTATTTTTTATTAGATATTTTGCTAATACAAATCCATCCCCCCCATTATTACCTGTGCCACAAATAATCCCCACCGACTTTCCAGCCAATATACCCCGTTCTTTTAAGGTATAAAATAGTCTTTCTCCAGCAGATTCCATTAAATCTTTTACATAAATTCCTAGATAAGAGGCATTTAATTCTATTATTTTCATCTCTTCACTAGTTATGGATTCCATTTTTTTCATATTACTAAAATAACTAGATTTACAGATAAAATTTATGGGAAAAGTTATTTAGCTTTACCACTACTCTTCTTGAATGTTACAATGTTTGAGATTAAGGAAAGAGATGCTATGGGGAGAATTGGTCTTTTAAAGGCCAGGAATAAAGTTATTGAAACTCCTGTTCTCCTACCGGTGGTCAATCCTAATCTTCAAGAAATTACCCCGGAATATATCAAAGGTATTGGATATGAAGGATTAATAACTAATTCATATATTATTCATCAAAGCAAAAAGCTCCGAAGAAACGCTCTAGAAAATGGAATTCATAAAATGCTAGGGTTCGATGGCCTTTTAATGACCGATTCTGGTTCATACCAACTTTATTGTTATGGCGATGTTGATGTTGACCCTATTGAAATTGTCAAGTTTCAAAATGCTATTGGATCGGATATTGGAGTAATCCTTGATATTCCCACCCCTATCAATGTTCATCATTCGAGGGTTAATGCAGACTTGGTAGAGACGCTAAAGCGAGCTAAGGAGAGTTCCAAACTTTCTTTCGAAATGCTCCTGGCTGGAACAATCCAAGGTGGGGTTTTTTTAGATTTGAGGGCAAAATCAGCAAAAGAAATGGGTAAAATGGGATTTGATATTTATCCTATAGGTGGTGTAGTTCCATTGCTGGATAACTATCGTTTTAAAGACCTGGTTAAAGTTGTTATGGAATGTAAAAAACATCTTCCATTAAATAAACCTGTACATCTCTTTGGATGTGGCCATCCAATGATGTTTGCACTTGCTTGTGCAATGGGATGTGATATCTTAGATTCTGCTGCGTACTCTCTTTTTGCTCAAAATGAAAGATATATTACTTCCTCCGGAACATTGAGGTTACCCGAAATCCGAGACTTCCCGTGTTCTTGTAAAATCTGTTCATCTTACACGCCCAAAGAACTTAATCAAAGTGGAATTCAAAAAGAAACGTTACTAGCCAAACACAATTTGAACGTTAGCTTAGAAGAAATTAAAATGGTAAAACAATGTATACATGATGGATCATTAATAGAATTAGTTGAAAGACGTGTGAGAGGACATCCATACCTTTTAAATTCTCTTCGAAATTTCTTTTTATCACCTCTGTTAGAGAAATTTGATCCATTAACTAAAAGATCAGCTTTTTTTTACTCAGGGTCTGAATCTATTCTTAGACCGGAAATTACTCGACACATTTCTAGACTAAATCGTCTAAGAACAGAAAATAGAACTATTGTCCTTTTACCCGAAAATCGCAAACCATATTCAAAATCTATAGGAGTCAAAGGCAGTAAAGAATATCAAGTAACTATGTTATCAAAAGTATTTGGGGTTATCCCTATTGAAATTGAAGATATATACCCTCTTAATCAACATATAACAACTAGGTATACAAGTTTTAATCAGGATGAACTAATGATTAATACAGCTAAGAAATTTCTATCTAACTTTAGTAAGAAACTCATCCACCATTCTCTTCAATATTTGGAATTAGATGGAACTTATTTTAAAGACTTTTCCGAAATCGGGGTTAAGGAAGATATTATATCAAAAGCAATTTCAATGGCAGATTATCAATTTGGCAGTGGTGCTGGGAACATCCTATTCAAAGACGTTAAAATTGAGATATCAAAGACTGATCGAATTAGAAGAGCTATTCATCAAAAACATATTATTGCTGTATTCCGAGCTTCTGATGGATTCATAATCCCCAGTATTAAAGGGGCTAGTAGAATCCTAGAATTGCCTTTTCCCAATAATAGAGTAATCGTATCTAAAGAAGCAGAAGATTTTGTAGAAGAAGGAAAAAGTGTTTTTTCAAAATTTGTTATTTCGTGTGATCCTACCATTAGACCTTATCAGGAAGTTATTGTTGTAAATAACCATGATAAACTTCTTGGGACAGGGAAAGCTATTCTCACTGGGTTAGAGATGTTATCATTCAACAGGGGAGTCGCAGTTAAAACACGTCATCATGTCTAAATTTCTTAAAAATAAGGTAAAATACATAGATCCCAATCCCGATAATAACAAGTAAGATTAGTCCCTGAACTTTATACTCCATTATTGTTTTACCAAGATAAGCCAAAACAAAGGTCCGCGGTATCATACCAAGGAAAGTATATAAGATGAATGATGGAAAATTCATATGTAATATACCTGCAGAAATTGAAAATACCTTAAAGGGGATGAATGGGATAATCCTACTGACTAAAACTGTTATATTTCCATATTTTTTTACCCAAGTTTCTGCTGTTATCAATTTAGACTCTGTAATTAGGAGATATTTTCCATAATGATTTATAAATGGTCTTCCCCCCTTTCGTCCGATGTAATATCCTACTGAAGCTCCAAGTGTTGATCCAATAGAACCAAATACCACAATACTTGTCACAGGTAGCCCCAATGCTCCTGCTGTAATTAGAACTAATTCTGAGGGGATTGGGAGAATGCTAGACTCTAGAAACATACCTAGAAAGATACCGATGTTACCGTGCTCTTCTATTAAAGCTTCTATATAACCGTGTAAATTTTTAAACATAAGGATAAAAAAATATAATCCATTACATTTAAATTAGTTTTGATGACAATTCTTAAAATGTTAGTTCCTTTTTTATATTATAATAACCCTACTATCAAAACTTATTCCAACTGAAAGTATAGGCCCACTTAGTTGACAATAATTATATTTTGTTAAGTTTAAAACAGCTATACAAGTAGCACGTGCAGATCAATTAATTGAGAGGATTCTAAAGGAGTTTGATAAAGATTCTTTATTGGATAATATTATAAGATTTATATTAGTTAGAATTATGATTTTAATTAATATCTGAATAATTATTATAATTGAAAAAATTATGATTAGAACTATGATACCGAACCGGAAAAAAAAGTGGGTAATAAAAAATCATTATTAACTAGGCTAAGTTGGTTATATTTGTTTTAACATGCACCTATAGTCTAGGGGTTAGGACTCAAGCTTCCCAAGCTTGCGACGCGGGTTCAAATCCCGCTGGGTGCATATTAAGAAGATGGTACGATTTAGTAGGTTCTGATATCGCTTTCTTAGAACGAAGATCAGAACTTTGACTCTTCTTGTACATACTAAACAGATCCAGAAGATCCCAAAGTTTCTAAATTAAAATGCGGATTCACTTAATAGTTGCACTTAATTTTATATTTTTCCTACAAGATCCAATCCAGGTTTCAGTGTTTTTTTCCCAGGTTTCCAACTTGCTGGACAAACTTCCCCTTTATTTTCTCTTACAAATTTAGCTGCACGAAGTTTTCTCAATATCTCTTTAATATTCCTTCCAATAGGCGTATCATGTAATTCAATTACCTTAAGTATCCCATCAGGATCAATTATGAAGGTGCCACGATAAGAAATACCTTCCTCTTCTTTATATGTGCCAAATTCTCTGCAAAGTTTCCCTGTAGGGTCTGCTAACATTGGAAATTTAACCTTACTTATTGCAGGGGAGCTATCATGCCAGGCTTTATGAACAAAATGATAATCCGTACTCACACTCAATATTTCAGCATTTACGTCCTTGAATTCTGCATAATTAATCGCTGCTTCCTCTAATTCTGTTGGACAAATAAAAGTAAAATCTGCGGGGTAGAATATTAAAACTAACCATTTCCCTTTGTAATCTGAAAACTTAATATCTTTTATCGCATCTTCATGAAATGCTTTTAGTTCAAAGTCAGGTATCGCATCATTTATTTTTAGCACTATATACCACCTCATCTCACATATTTTTTTTATTTTCGATTCATTTTACCACTTAATATCTAACATGCAATAATCTTTATGATTCTATCCAAATACATAATTTAATTTTAAAAATAATTTAACAAATTTTTTTAATACATACTCAATAATTGATTAATTTATTACAGTAATCCTCCTAATTTATTTAACTAAATAAAAATAAAAACTTTAGATTATGTTCACCATACCTCTTGGAAATTTACCGCTTATAAAAAAAGGAGATAATCTTGGAAAGATCATAAGTACCGCTCTAAAAAGCAAGCAAATTTACCTAACTTCAGGTGATATTGTAGTTGTAACTGAAAAGATTGTTTCTAAGGCTGAAGGTAGAGTAATAAATCTCAAAACCATTTTACCTACTAATATGGCGTATGAACTTTCGGGAATTACCGGCAAAGATCCCCGTTTAGTTGAACTAATTTTACGTGAATCTCAAGAAATTCTTAGAGCAGGTAACAATTTTATTATTTCACTTACTAACCAAGGTCTCATATGCGCTAATGCAGGTATTGACCAAAGTAATGTGAAGCCACATCATGCCAAACTTCTTCCAATCAATTCTGATAAAAGTGCTTTAAACATCAAATGTATTCTTGAAAAAAAATTTCGAGTAGATTTAGGTGTAATTATAATAGATTCAGTCGGAAGACCTTTTAGACATGGTTCAGTTGGTCTAGCTTTAGGTTGTTCTGGAATAACTCCATTACTAGACTTGAGAGGTGAAAAGGATATTTATAGAAACGAACTTCTTGTTACTCAAGTAGCTATTGCTGATTGTTTGGCATCAACAGCCAATATTATAATGGGTGAAGCAGCAGAGAAAATTCCAGTTGTAATAATCAGAGGTCTCAATTATAAAGGTGAGGGACAGGCTTCTGATTTGTTACGATCTAAGACTGAAGATTTATTTAGGTGATTTTATGATAGTTATTTTATCTGGGGGAACAGGTACACCGAAGCTTCTTCAAGGGCTTATGGAAATACTTCATCCCAAAGAAATATCTGTTATTGTAAATACTGCAGAAGATCATTGGCTTTCTCATGGTTATTTTTCCCCCGATGTTGACACTGTTCTATACACCCTCAGTGGCATAATCGATGAAAGAACTTGGCACGGTATTAAAGATGATACACATCATACTCATCATCGTCTCCTTACATTAGGATATAATGAATTACTTAAGATAGGCGATTTAGACAGGGCTACCCATATCCAGAGGGGTAATATGATGAAGAAGGGTGTTTCCTTATCTGATGTGATTTCTCAACAAGCAAAATATCTTGGTATTAAAAGTAGAGTATTCCCAATGAGTGATGATCCTGTCGAAACTGTTATCCACACGTCTCAAGGCCAAATGAGTTTCCATGAATATCTTATAAATTGTCGTGGAAAACCAAATATTTCTGGAGTCTCTTTTAATGGGATTGAGCAAGCTAGAACATCTAAAGGAGCTTTAAAAGCTATTCAAAAATCGGAGGGGGTAATTATTGGTCCTAGTAATCCCATCTCAAGTATTTTACCAATAATCTCTATTAAAACGTTGAGAGAGAGTCTTCAAACACGACGAAATAGGGTAGCCATCTCTCCCATCATATCGGGGAATCCGGTGAGCGGACCAGCAGACAAATTTCTTTCCGGAAAGGGATATGATTGTTCAGCTAAAAGTGTTGCAGACATATATAAAGGGCTCATTGATTTTTTTATTGTTGAAAATAATGAAAGTATGCCCAAAGATGAGTTAGAGGTCATTCCAACCAATATTCTTATGAAAAACCTAGCAGATAAGGAAAGACTTGCAAAGTTCACAATGGATGTATTAGGTTTATTTTAATGTGTGGCGATTTAATATGATAAGTATTGAGGATATATCTAACAGTGCCCAAATTGCGTGCTTACTTGAGGCCACATATCCAAAACCAGGGAATGTTAATAGATTCAAAGAATTTCAGGATACTAAATTCGAGCATTTTCTGGCAAGTGCAATAGGAATTGGAGATGCAGCGAGGGAAGCAACTTTACGAGGTTTTAGGATACGTAAAGAAGGATTAAAATATCGGAATCTACATCTTGGGAAACTAATATTGCAAGCTGTTAGAGATAGTAGAAAATGGCATAATGGAAAAAACACAAACCTTGGAATTTCAATTCTTCTCATACCCCTCTCTGCTAGCTATGGCTTGGCTTTAGGGGGTAAAGGTACAAATCAAAATAATGTTCAAAACGAATTAAATAAAGCTATTAGAAATGCGACAACTCAAGATGCCATACACTTTTTCAGAGCAGTTCAACTTGCAAATCCGGGAGGTCTTAGGGAAGTAGATACTCTAGATGTAATGGATGATAACTCAATTAGGGAGATAATTGACCAGAAATTAAATTTACATGATATACTAACTCTTTCGAATCAAAATTCCATTCAAAAAGAACTAACTGGAAAAATGCATATAACCTATGATGTGGGTTATCCTAAGATTATGGAAGTATATAACAAAACAGGAAATCTAAATTTAGCTACTCTATCGGGATTTATGCATATATTAGCGAGTGTACCAGACTCTTTAATCTCCCAAAAAAAAGGTGGTAAAGTAGCTAATAAAATCTCTTTCATGGCGAAGAAAATTATCGAAGAAGGAGTGTCACTTAAAGAAATTGAAAAGTTTGATAAAAAAATTCGAATGAAAGATAATTCATTAAACCCCGGAACTACTGCTGATTTAACAGCGTCTTCATTAATGGTGTGTCTTTTAAATGGTGTAAGACCATGAGTAAACAGTTAGGTTTTGAAAAAGGTAGGATAATAGAGTGCGTCGTTACTACTTATAATAAAGATCGCAGCCCTAATGCTGCACCTATGGGTGTTTATACTGCATCAAACAACGATTTTATTTTAAATATCCATTTAGGAAGTGATACACATTCAAATATCATACGCAATAAAGGATGTGTAATCAACTTGGTTTATGACCCCTTTATTTTTCTTAGAACAACTATCCGCGGGCATGGGCTAGGCTGCAGTGAACCTGAAGTTGAATCCTATGAAGTATCAAATTCTAAAAATGTTTTTGCACCAATTTTAAAGGAAGCAAATGCATATATCGAAGTCAGCCTCAATTCAAAAAACGAATATGTTAAGTCTGATTCCTATAATGATAGTAAATTCTCAGTAATGCGATTTTCTACAGTTAATGAAGTAATAATAAGAAAGTATCCTACAGGGTATAATAGGGGATTAGGTGCGGCAGTTGAATTAGCAATTAAATTAAGTAGAGGCCAATATGAAAATATTCAAGAGCACATGAATATTATGAAAAGAACTATGAAAAAGGACGAATTTGAAAAAATAAATTTATTATTACAACCTTATATTCGTGATTAAACTTGATATTTTACTTGGATATATTATTAATAATAAGAATTATTAATATTAGTTATAAAACATAGAAAGTTTTATTATTATATTAAATAAACCTTTTTTTCTATAAATTATCTGATTTCAATTTAAATTACTGAATAAATTTAATTTAAATTTCTTATTTTTCTTTAATAATATGTATACTCCATAATTTTCTATTATTATAAAAAAAAATCTTTACTTTATTTATTAATCATCTAAATTAATCAATTTAAAATATTAAACTTTATAGATCTTCCACAATTAACTTTACTGAATACAAGTGTATTTTTTTTTGAAATAATGTATTATAATCTAATATCCCTACATTTCTAAATTGATATTATTCTTTTAATAAACCAATAATTTGTATTCTCTCTGTGCCCGTGACCCTCTTCTGTCAACTGCCCCGTGTTCATAAAACCTGTATAGATAAGTAGATAATGAACTAAGTTTGATGGTTTCTCCATAAACTTCTTCGTATTCTGATTGTAAGTGTGTTGATCTAACCCAATCTTTAGGGTGTCCCTTTTTTATCAATAAATAAACTTTATCCTTCTGTGATAGATCTTTTAAGTTGTAATCCCCTAACCAATCTGGAATATATTCAGGTTTAAATTCGCTATTATAATCACTATTGTTTTCAGTTTCCCCTTGAAATACATATTCAAGAAAATCAAGGAGTTGCTCCTTAGCATCTGTATAGGATGAAGCTTCAAGAAGGATAACTTTTTTACTTTTACCATCTTGAGATTCTATTTTTATTTTTTTATGCAATCTTATACTCCATTTACATTTATTCTACTAACCGATTTATTCATAGTTCTCTTATTAACTTAGATTGTATACATTTACGCTTATTCATATATAAAGGTTCAGTGTTAATATTCATTATTAGGACCATATCTATAACTTTACAGCTTTTATTGAATTTGAGAAAACTATATATAGTATGCTGTTCACCTATTCACAAAAGGGGGTTTAAAATGGATTCAATATATGAACAAGTCGTAGAAAACTCTTCTACTTCTAATCAAGAAGCTCAAATTCCTGATGGATTTGGCGAAGCTAAAATTCTTGTTCTTGGAGTTGGAGGAGCAGGTAACAACACCATTAATCGGTTGAATACCATAGGAATCAACGGAGCTACGCTCATAGCTGTGAATACCGATAAACAACATCTTGAATTGATTCAAGCTAGTAAAAAAATGCTTATCGGATATGAACTTACTAAAGGGCTTGGCGCCGGAGGTTATCCTGAAGTTGGTGCACAATCTGCCATGGAGGCCAAACCAGCTCTAAAAGAAATTTTAGATGGTGCGGATCTCATTTTCCTTACAGGAGGTCTTGGCGGTGGAACTGGAACAGGAGCATTACCGGTTATTGCTGAAATTGCTAAGTCATCTGGTGCTGTAGTTGTAGGCGCTGTGACCATGCCTTTCAAAATTGAAAGAGCCAGAATTCCAAGAGCTAAAGATGCTTTAATGAAATTAAAGAAACACGCAGATAGTGTTGTAGTTATCGATAACAATAAACTACTCGATCATGTCCCTGACATTCCTATGGACAAAGCATTTCTTGTCGCAGATGATGTAATGTCAAAGATGGTGAAAGGAATTACTGAGACTATAGCTACACCAAGTTTGGTAAATCTTGATTTTGCAGATGTTCGGTCTGTAATGCAAGAAGCAGCAGGCAATGGAACAGCTATGATTGGTTTAGGTGAGAGCGACACTAGGAACAGGGCTGAAGAAGCTGTAATGCATGCAGTAGAAAACCCGCTTCTAGACGTAGATTATCGCGGCGCTCTTGGTGCAATGGTACACATAACTGGTGGGTCAGATTTAACTCTAGCAGAAGCAACTAAGATAGGTGAAATTGCAACTACTTACCTTAGAAATGATGCTAATGTTATATGGGGTGCAAGAATCGATCCTGACTTTAAAGGAAAGGTTCGAGTGATGGTAATTATAACAGGAGTAAGGTCACCTGATATCGTTGGGCCCATGTCTACAAATATCGAAGTTCCACGTAGACAGTCTACCGATAGTCTTGGTTATCTTAGACGTCCAAAGAGACTTCCAACCGCACCGACAAGGAAGCCAGTTTCAGAGGGAATAATGGCCAATTTGGGAATAGATTATATAATCTAACCCATTTATTCTTTTATTTTAAATTATTAAAAGAAAATGGCTAGCTATCTCTTACACCAGTGCTTTAATTTTCCAATATGTAATAGCGCAAGTGGGGATAGTTTTAGAGAATACAAAATGCATAATTTGGAGGGTACAGATGAAGAAATTTGGTAACGCTGCAGATAAGATAAACGTCATATTAAGTGTTTTTAATGATGATGAATGTCTTAAAATTAATGATATAGTTTCTAGAGTTAAAGACAGAGGCTATAGAGTTAAAGATGCGCATCTAAGGATGTTTATCTACTACAACATGATATATAAACACCTAAAAAAAGAGGAAATAAACGGTACAAATAGGTATTCAATATTAACCTAATCCTCTTTTTTTTTATTTTTTTTCAGTTATAAAATCGTCAATCAATCCCTTGGATACATCGTCAGAGTATTGTTTTGGTGGGGATTTCATAAAGTATGAAGAAGGTGCTTCAAGGGCTCCTGATATTCCCCGATCCATAGCAAGCTTGGCACATCTAATAGCGTCTATTACTACGCCTGCACTATTTGGGGAATCCCATACCTCCAATTTTAGTTCGATATTAAGGGGCATATCCCCAAAACTTTTTCCTTCTAGTCTAATATAAGCCCATTTCCTATCGGTTAACCAAGCTACGTAGTCGCTTGGCCCAATATGGACATTATCAGGATTTATTGGATAATCAATCTGAGAAGTTACTGCATTTGTTTTTGATATTTTCTTTGATTCAAGCCGGTCACGCTCAAGCATGTTATAGAAATCAGTATTACCTCCAACATTAAGTTGAGAAGTTCGTTCTATTTTTACACCCCTATCTCGGAAAAGATTTGTTAGAACCCTATGGACAATAGTTGCTCCAACTTGGCTTTTTATATCGTCTCCAATAATTGGAACACCTTTTTTTTCAAATAAAGATTGCCATCTTTTCTCTTTTGCAATAAAAACAGGGATGCAATTTATAAATCCACATTCTGCTTCAAGTGTTTTTTCAACATACCATTTAGTTGCAAATTCGCTCCCAACTGGAAGATAGTTAATAACAATATCGGTTTTAGTTTCTTTCAATACTTCAACAACATCTACTGTTGAAGATTGATGTTTTGTGATTTTTTCTGAAAGGTATTTTCCAAGACCATCGTGAGTCATTCCCCGTTGAACTTTTATTCCAGTTTTTGGCACTTCCATAAATTTCATAGTATTATTTGGTGTAGTAAATATAGCTTCACTAATATCTTTTCCAACTTTATTTTCATCAATATCGAAAGCAGCTACAATATTTATATCCTTTATTCTATATCCTCCCAAATTATTATTCATTATGCCGGGTATCTTTTTTTCGTCTTTTACATCTTTATAAAATTCAATACCCTGAATTAATGAGGATGCACAATTGCCCACTCCTACGACAGCTATGTTAATCTTACCCATGTTATTCATTTACCCTATCATTATTTTATGGTTATAAAACATTTATAACTATAAAATATTTCAAAAGATATAAATATTTTATGGTTAGAATATATTGCTATGCCCTTAAATCGATTTAAATCTAAAACTACTAAAGAAATTCTTTGGATTTATATATTAAAGCTATTAAAAAGTAGAGATATGTATGCCTATGAATTTAGAAGGGAATTACAAGAAAAATTCAATTTTCATCCGGCTCTTGTTACATCTTATGTGGTTCTCTATAAATTAGAAAATGGAGGGTATGTTTCCACTAAATGGGAGCAAAATAAGAAGTATTATACCATAACTAAAAAAGGTGATAAATTATTGATGGATGGTCTTAAACATCTCAGACAGTTAATCAGTAAACTAGAATAAGGAGAGAACCGTACCTACATTGTTATTGACAGCTTTTGTATAAACGAGGAAGCCAGTTGCAATATCTTGAATAGCTAAACCCGTAGAATCAAAAATTGTAATCTCATTGCTATTAGTTCTACCAGGAATTTTTCCTTCAATTATATTGCCTAATTCTGCGTAAATATCCTTTGGTTCTAAGATACCTTTAGATAAAGGGACGTTAATCTCTCCTGAATGGCTACTCTGAGTCATATCATCTACAACTATCTTTCCATTTTTTAAAATCATTGGGTCAAGCTCTTCTTTACCTTTAGCATCAGCGCCTATTGCATTTATGTGCGTACCTTCTAGAATCCATGCAGATTTAATTATTGGCTGTTTAACAGGGGTTGTAGTAACAAGGATATCACATTTACACGTTTCTTCCAAATCACAGATTCTGTATTCGGAATTAACTTCACTCTTCATTTCTTCAATAAACTTCTCGTCATCTTCCTTTGAATTGCTTGTAACTTTAACTTCATTAACATCAATGATCCGATTGATTGCACTTAATTGAGTTCTAGCTTGCCTTCCAGTACCAACCATCCCTACTATTTCAGAATTTTTTTTGGCCAAATGTTTTACCGCTATTCCACCACTTGCACCTGTTCTAAGATCCGTTAAATAAGTGGCATCCATTATTGCTAAAGGTGCACCAGTTGATGGATCGTTAATAATTAACACTGCCATTACCGTTGGTAGACCTTTATTGGGATTGTTAGGATGCACATTAACAATTTTTACTCCACCAATATCCTGTTTTTCTAGGTATGCAGGCATGGCTCTAAGATCGCCCCCATATTTAAGGAAGTCTAAGTATATCTTAGGAGGCATCTGTACATTTTGTAGGCTGTGTTGCAAAAATGCGTCTTCAACTGAATCCATTACATCAGTCATTGTTAGAAGACTCTTTACTTCTTCTCTAGATAACCATCGGACTTTCATTTTTGTAATATTTCCTTAAATGTGTTCTTCGCGAGCATATATATGATTCTGCGAAGCTAGACCTCCAACGATATTCTTAGCAATGTCACTTCTTTTTGCAATTTTTATCTCCCCTTTTCGGCTAATTGTAGCAATAAATAATTCCTCATCGTCTGAGTAAACTCGCATTGTTTTTCCTGCATTTTTTTCCCCTATAACTAAATGTAGATGGTTACGTGTTTCTTTAATAGTTACACTACATTTTTTTCCGTAATTTCTATTATCAACACGCTTTTCTTCGAATCCTCTAATATCAATGCTAATGCCTAATATTTTCTCCATTTTTGCAATATTTTTCCCCCCTCTACCTATAATTTTAGGAATAAATTTTTCTTCCACCCAGACTGTTGCTCGGCTATTATTAACACTAATATCGGTCCAAGCTTTTGGAACGATTTTTTTTATTTCTTCTGATACTCTTTCACCTGCTAGTTTTTCTAATGAAGATACTCTTTCTTTTTCATCTTTAACAGGCATTACTACGGTTTGATCACCAAATGTGTATATTTCATAATCTATTTTATTATTTTCAAAGTTGTTTACCTCAATAACTGGTCTTGCTAAATCAGCTTCCACCATACCTGTTGGAACCTTTACTTTGAACCTTAAACTATATACCTTGTTTATAGAACCATCTTTGATGAAAATAACAGTGTCAACTATTTGAGGTATCATTCCCAACTCTACCCGACCTATCAATCTTTCTATCGCATCTATCCCTTTAGTTGCATGTACCACTCCTACCATTCCAACTCCCGACAGTCGCATATCTGCAAATATTTCAAAGTCTTTTGTCTTTCTAACTTCATCGTAAATTGTATAATCTGGTCTTACAAGCAATAAAATATCAGCGGTTTTCTCCATATCACCTTCAAGAGGGGCATACTGTGTTATTCCATCTGAAACAAGAAGATCTCTAGGAGATTCCATAGTCTTAACTATCTTATCTTGAGATTTGTAAAATTCAGCAAGTGCAGTTGAGAAAGTTGATTTGCCTGCTCCAGGTGCGCCAGATACAAGGACCCCCTCGGCCTTTTTTTTTAACCGAGATAAGAGTTTTTCTGAAAGATCATAATCTCCTATTTCAATCTCTGTTACAGCACGGACAGCGGTTATTTCGAATCCATCAGAAAATGGAGGCCTAGCAATAGCTATTCTAATCTTTCCAAGTTGAACTACAGTAGCACCTTCTCTCTCAATCTCTATAAAACTATCAGGATCTACTCGGGCAAATCCTAGTATTTCTTCTGCAATATCCTGTAAATCACGTTCATTTGAAGGTTGTTCTGAAATATTGACTAATCTAATCTCACCTGGTTTTCCTTTCTTAGCCATAGGGGGAATTCGATCCCTAAGATGCACAGACATAGTAGTATCATCAAAAAATTTGTGAATCTTTAGTTTCCGTTTCAACTTTTGTTTCTTTAAATAAATAACGTTTATTCCTTTTATTTTAGCTATATTCGATTGTATTTTATCACTCGTAACTAAAATACCGTTTTTTTCTTTAGCTGTATTCCTAATTATTTCGTCAATTTCTTTAAACTGCACGATTTCTCTTCTACTTCCTGAAAACTCAAGGATTATATGCCCCTTATCGTTAATCTTACGTAAATTATCTAGTTCTCCCATCCCCTTATATCCACTCTCTCTCCCCATATTTGCTTGATTTTCAATTTCAGCTATAACAGCTTCATGAATAATAACCCTACTATTCCTATACTCAGTTTTATCTACTAATTCTTTAACTCGGCCATCAATCAGGACAGAAGTGTCTGGCACAATTATCATTTATACACCTTTTCAGGGTCAAACACTTTTTCTTTAAAAATGGTTATTTTTTCTTTCTCAATGCGACGGAAAAAACAGCTATTGTATCCCTTATGACATGAGGCTCCAACTTGGTCCACTTTAAATAATAATGCATCTCCATCGCAGTCAATCCGAGCCTCTTTTACTATCTGATTATGGCCAGAAGTTTCACCTTTTATCCAAAGCTTAGATCTCGAAGTACTAAAATAGTGCATCTTTCCAGTTTTTAATGTTAATATTAAGGCTTCTCGATTCATAAAAGCAACCATTAAAATTTCTCCGGATTTAAAGTCCTGAACAATCGCTATTACTAAATCTTCACCACTTTTTCTCACTCTAAAATTTGCATTTTCAATTAAGTTATCCATTAATTAACCTCTATTTTAACTTTAAGTCAGATAATTCTTCTATCTTGATTTTTTCTTGTAGTCCAGATACCATATTGCGCAGAGATATACACTTTTGTTCTAATTCATCGTCCCCTACAATAACCACATGTGTGAACCCTTTTTGATTAGCATAGTTCAATGCTTTTTTTAGCTTTTTTTTCATAATCTCTAATTCACATAAATTATTCTGTCTTAGCATTTGCGAAACATTTATTGCAGTATTTAGTAAATGATCTCCAGTAGCCACAACTAAACACTTTACCTTATATTCAGGCTTAAGAAATTTTTTCTCATTTTTAAGTGCTATATCAATCCTATCAAATCCAAAGGCAAATCCTATTGTGGGAGTTTTAATACCTCCTATTAGATTTGTAAGAGTGTATGTTCCACCACCGCATATCTGTTTCTCTGCTCCTAGTTTTTGAGAATAAATCTCAAACACCATTCCGGTATAATAATCTAATCCTCTCGCTATTCCTAAATTAATAATAAAGGATTCTATGTTATAGCCCTTAAGAACATTTATAAATTCTTCAAATTTATCTAATTCTGTCGTTGCACTTTTTAATCCATACAATAACTTTCTAGCCCTTTTAATTACTTCATCTTTAGGGCCCTTTAGATTTATTATGCTTAGAAGTCGTTGTTTGTTTTCATCATTTAGATTAATTTTTTCTAATGAGTTTTCTACTCCTTCTCCTTTATCAATAGCGTTCATAACCGCATTATGTTCTTTGTTTTCCACTCCAAATTCATTCAGGATTGCACGTAAAATCCCAATATGGCCAATATGAATATCAAAATCTAAATCAATTGTTTGTAGGACATCGATAGCAACAGCTATCACTTCGGCTTCTGCGCTAGGATATGGGCTTCCAATTAATTCAATTCCAGCTTGTCTAAATTCCCTATATCTCCCTGATTGGGGTCGATCATATCTGAAGCAATTACCTAAATAATAAAGTCGAACAGGTTTTGGTTCGACTTGGAGTTTATCAACGAATAGTCGCATAGTTGGTGCCGTTAATTCAGGTCGCAAAGCAATTTCACGTCCAGACTTATCTTTGAAGTCATAAAGCCGCTCTCTAATCTCTTCCCCAGATTTTGCTGTAATTAAATCAAGAAATTCAAAGGTTGGCGTTGAAACTTCTCTATACCCATAACTTTCAAATGTATTTCTAATATATTTTTCAAGTTTTCTTCGAGATTCCATCTCCTTTGGTAAGATATCCCTTGTACCTCTAGGTTTTTGAAATTTCATCTTAACCTCTTTTTAATCTCCCTGTCTATTGTATATAATGGTTATTTTTTTTATTCCAAATTCTTTTGATTTTAGAATTTCCAGCTAAAGTGTAAACCACAGCACTTAAGATAATGGTTTCCATAATAGAGAAAATTCCCACTATTTGGATATTAGGTAAGGAGTAAGGTTCAAGAGGATTCATGTTTAAACCATAATCAATAAGGTCATTTAGTAATAACCAGACTATAGGAACTAATAAAATCATTTTTTTTCTTTTCATAGTATGCAGGATTAAAATAGGTTCAATGACCATTCCAAAATGAAGTATGAACATTAGCCAATAGTAGTTTGCCAACTGAGGCGTGAGGAAATGGTAAGGATAGTATAGGATAACAAACATAGTCCAAATACCATATTTCATAACGTAGACGGATGCAAGTGAAGTAACTATATCGGATTTTCTATTAATTAAAATTAATAAAATAGCAAGGGAGAAAAAAAGAGTTGAAATAGGACTATCTGGAATAAAAGGTAATGCCCATATAGGAGCATTTGCTAATAAACCCTGATAATAGTAAAAACCGAATCCAACTCCAAAAATATTAGCTATTAGGACAAGAATAAGTAAGATTCGATACCCTTTCATTTAGTATCATCAACCCTCAAGTTTCTAACGGGGTAACCACCTACGAAAGCCCCTGGAGCTATATCCTTGTTTACAAGAGTACATGCCGAAATCTTAGCACCGTCACCTATTTTAATGCCAGGTAATATAGTAGTATTCGCCCCAATCATCACGTTTTTTCCTATTATTACCCTACCTTTACGCCATTCATTGACAAGATATTCATGTGCAAGTATTGTAGTGTTATATCCAATAACCGAATTTGATCCAATTTCAATCTCTTCGGGGAAAAAAATGTCAAACATAACCATTAATGCCACACTGACATCTTTTCCTATTTTCATACCTAATGATCTATATAAAATATTCTTTAGCATCAGTGAAGGTAGATATCTGCAAATAAAGATAGTCAAAAAATTTATTATGACTCTCAAAGGGTTTCTAATCTTGTACCAATATTGCATTGGATTTTTACCTTTGGTTGAATAAACCTCAAGGTCACGCATATATAGAAACCTTTGCTTAAAGATTATAAAAGTTCCTTTTGCAATATTTATCTTTAAAAATAATTATAATAAAAATTAGAATAGCTAATTACTATCCCCTTCGATTTAATTAATATATATCTAGATTTGATTTTTAAATTATTAGGAAAATTTTTAAGCTAATACTGGAGAATAGCGGAATCTTGTTATCACTAACTTTTCTAGATAATTAAAAAGGGGAGTAGTTACTAAAACAACAAGTCAATTATCAGCAACATTGAAGGTATATTACCGTTTCTGACAAATTATTAAATTGAATAATGAATTATTTCTTTATTTATTAGACCTTTCTTTTTCCAAATCCAAATTCTTTTAACTTTTCTGTAAGGTCTGTATCTGCATGTGTAGTTTTTTCAATTTTATTTTCAGAAACATTTATGTACTCTTTGAGATCGGTTTCTATTTTTTCAATATCACTTGTTTTTATTTTGGCCCTAATCTCTGGTCGTTGTTCATCTATTAATTCAGTTTCTCCTTTTTTTAAATCAAGTATCTCTAAAAAATCATAATATTTTTGGAGACATTTTGCTAAAATATCATTTAAACTGTAACCTCCCAGGAGTATCATTAGATCTAAAGTTTTCTGATTTGGTGACGAAACTAAGCTGGAGTAGCGCATAACTCCACCCCACTTTCCTGCCATGTTTTGTAAAGCCCATTCATATGATTTGGCTTCAAGATCTTCCTGAGAGAATTTACCATTGTCCACGTATTCTTGAGGAGCAATTGCAATAACATAGGCCATTATCGCAGTTTTTGGGTCAAGTGGGGCCATTGGGTTCTGGGCTGCAGCATCAATAGCAGTTTCTAACTCAAATATTTCAGGATCATTACCAAGGCTCATACAAGGAGTGAAGTGGTAAACTCCTATATTACTTGGTAATTGATAATAATCTGCAATATCAATTGTTGATTTAGCTTGCATACCGCTTGGGAAAATAATCATTCGTATAGCTTTAATTATCTCCTGATTAATTAGATAGAATCTCTCTTGTTCCTTTGAATCAGATATATTAAGTAAGCCTTCTATTTTAGAATTATCAACAAGGAGTAGCATATCAGAGTTTTGTTTTGAATAAGGGCCATATTTTAGAAGTCTTGTTAATCCACAAACTGTATTGAAATAACGTTGAGGAGCTTCAAAGTCATAAGGGATTATCCCCAGTGATGTGTAGCAGTTCTCTTCTTTAGATATGAGTGTACGTGAGGTCTTTAGTCTATCTACTAAATAGGGAAGACTTCCATTTCCTGTACCTCCGCCTAAAGTTGTAATCCCAAGAACGACGTCTCTACCTCGCATTTTCAAATTAGATATATATCGGCGGATTGTGTCAAAATCGTCTCGTGCTTCATTCTCTCCAACTTTCCAATTATTTCCTGCACCTGATGGGGACTTTCCAAATACACAGATTCTTTCTCGTTTTATATCTTCAAATATTTTTTTTATTTTATCATTCCTATCAATTAAGTATTCGAATGTTTGTTCTGGGTTAACATCAGTAGGGGAGGTATTCAATAATAACAATTTATCTCCGATAATAGGATCTGGAAATCGGGAATAATATTGTAGGCAAATCCTATTAGCACCTTCCCCCGAGGCTATGATACTCCATTCAGTTGATCGTTGTTCCATTCTATCATCCTTAGATATTAACCAACGTTGATGTTGTTTTCCTATAAATGGTATTTGAGTGTTTTTTACTATATATAATCAAGAATTTTTCTGGATATTTTACATTTAAATCTGCTGCAGATAACTCATTTTGTTGTTCAAGTTTCATTGTGATTAAGGGCTCTACGTTTCCATAATTTTTAAGAATCTTGAGAAGTATGTTATCATTATGTAATGTATCTGTTAGATATTTTAATGCATCTGCAGCATGACGCGTAAAAACTCGTAGTTCAGAATCAACGCGCATTCGTTTAATAATCGGATCTTCCATTTCATCTGCCTTCCAAATATCTTCATGAGGGGTATACTTTTGAATCTCCTTAGAAAGAATCTGAAGATCTCTGTTTAGATGTTCAGTTATTGATGATACCCTATTTTTAAAAATAACTTTTTGGTCTTGTAAACTATTTAGTAATCCAGCTTCTTTAGTTTCCAAAATATTTTCTATTATCTCCTCAATTTCAATTTTCTCATCACTTGTAATATGTGCATCTTTTAAAAATGGGCTGAGGGAGTTTATTGAAGATGATATCTCTTTATATTCAACCTTAAAAAAATCACTTAAAAAATTTCGTAAGTCTACTCTAGAATCTATTAATAACTCCACTGAGGTAGTAAAATCTGTAAGATTATCTTGAGATTTTGTTATTTTTTTTCCAACATTCAGTATCTGCCCATATTTCTGACTTAAAGTTAAAAGGGCTTTAACTTCAATCAAACATTTTTTTAATATCGCTGAAAATTCAACTCTAACCACTTTTCTTTTCCTTAGCATCTCTCTCAATGTTGTAGTTTCTTTTCTGGCAATTTCCAAGTAGGACTCTCTCTCGAGTTTAATATTATACCCCGCAGAAACGATATCATCAAGTTTAGAATTTAATTCTTGAATGTACATTTCTAGTTTCGGATTGTAATTTACTGCTGCAATGTTCTCCAATCCACGGAGCAATTGTTCGGTTTTACGATTTTCTTGCTCCATATGTGTTAATGTGAATTTCTTAAAATTTTCAGTTGTATCGAAATTTTCATCAAATAACTTTTGTATTATAAAGGAGTTCTTTATAGAATCTAAATCTATCAAAACTTGTTTTTGGTTGATAAGTTCTTCTGAATTAATTATATTTTCGTTAGTTTCAAGAATATCATGTTTTATTTTTAGTAAAAGTTCGTGTTTAAGACTTTCAACGGTCTTATCTTTCTTTGTTTTCCACCAAGTATAAAGAACACTACCTAGGATGGTTATTAGTATGATTGTAACTCCAAAATAGGCAGCAAAAGATACACCAAATTGAATTAAAACTATAAGTCCAATAGCCAAAATTACTATTATAATTGCAGTGGATAAAATGTACTCATTCATTTCAGTTACCTAATTGCCTACAAAATCCTTTTCATACTCTTCTAGTACTTTAAGAGAAACATCCTCATATTGATTTGCTAATTTGCTTAATACACGAAGTCGGGATATCTGATTCGGACGATAAGTGAGTAAGACTGTAGCGGTTGCTAGATTTCGCTTTGTTAAAGCTACGCCGAAATGAGTTTCAGATAATCGTGTTCTTTCCTTCATAACTCTTTTTGCCATACTTGTATTAATTTTACCTGATTTGGATAAATAGGCGGGAGGAAGTCTTATGAGGACAAGGTTTTTTTCAGCCTCTTCAACTCGTATATCTTCCACTGATAGTTTCATAAAAGCCCGATATAAAAGGCTTATTACATCAATTTCTTTATATCCTCCGAGAGGTATAATATAATGAAGGAGTCCCCTAACTTTCTCGCTTGCTCTGCCTAATACGGCAAATCCTGGATGAGCCTTATCCTCGTATCTAAATGATGTAGCAGTTATAGTATCTTTAAGATCTATTACAGGCGCATAGCCTTTAAAATCTGCAGGATTTATCTTTTCCAGCGCAGTCCCGATTACAATATCCCGGATACTTCTGGCAATATACTCGTTATAGCGATGGTATAATGACTCTGAACTTTCAGCGTATGATAGCTTTTCATTATCCACAAGGATGACTGAATCAACATATTCCATGATGTTGTTAAGACTTTCAACTGCGTTTTTAGCAGTTAATCCTCCTTCATGAGCAGCAGGAAGAACAACAATTGCAATTACAGGTATTTTATATTCCTTCAATACTTTTGCCACCACTGGGCCTACTCCACTTCCTGTTCCACCGCCTAAACCAAATATTACAAAGGCTATTGCAACATTACTTGCTGATCCAGACTCATCTATTTGCGCCCTCTCTGATATAACACGCTTTAAGCTATCTTCATGTTTAAGTGCATCAGATTCTGCCTTTGATCTATTCTTACCATAGCCACCTACTACCAAGCTCTCAAAACCCTCAATGCTACTGTTTATAAACCCCAAATCTTTAGAAATACCAACCCAATTTTCACGTTTTATATTTTTCATTGTTTGCAAATCCATTGTAGCAGAATTAATCGCAATAGGTACAGCTATCTTAAACATATTTTTATCATAAAATGCGGAGTCAAGAATACCACCACCACATTGTCCTATTCCTATGAAAATATTAGCCATTATGCACCAGATTTACAAATATGATAAAATTACATATATATATGGTATGTTATAACCTTTCTGACATGGAAATTTATAAATTATTTATTATTTTCCTTATTTTATTAATAATCCCGGGAGTTGAAGCTCAAAATTGTGGGTCCGTTGCCGCTGATATCAGAGGAGTACAGACCGAGGCTTTTGATGAATATCCTGCATTAATGGACCTTAAACAGGGTTTATTATTATTACTTTATGGTCGAGGAAACAAAAGCTGTTCAAATGAGCTTTATGAATATTCAATCAATGGACAAGAGTACCTCTTAATATTTAATGAGGCATATCTTTTAAGCAAGGGAGGGTCTATTGAGGAACGATTAGCAGCTCTTAATCTTTCAAGATCCCTCAAAGAATCTAGGGGTAATAACTTAAAGGATGAAAATCTTGGTGCATCAGCTTTAGACATTTCTAATTCAGCAAATATTGCAACAAATGATTTTCTTATATCCCAAGGTATAACTAATGAACAAAATGGTAAATTTTCTAATATAACCCGCGAAAAAATAGAATATTACCAAATTGCATCAGTGGCATATGAAATTTCTAATGAAATGATATTATCAGCAAATACTCAAATAATTTGGAAACAATTAGAGAATAAATATCTTAACGATATCCAAAAAGCTACTGACTTAGAAAATAAAGCCTATAAAAAAATTGAGAATAATCAAAATTTTTCGCGGAATCCAATATCCCTAATTTCTTCTTATATTAATTACAAGGAATCTTTGCACTTTTTTGATCAAGCACTTCTTATTTACAAATATCATGGTGAATCAATTAAAATTTCTGAAATTGAATCGAACATTAAAAAAAATAGTTCTGTTATGTTTTCACTCTTACTTTATATTGTACTAATATTTGTGGCTGTTGCAATTTTTTTAATATCACTATCTCTCTTTTTATTAAATCGCATATTGATGTGGAAAGAAGATGATTATGAACATTATCTCGGAAATGAATTAATAAGGGTGAAGGTTATTGGACGGTAATAATTTTTATAAATGCATCAGCTTTATCATATTTTTATTCTTAGTCCCAGGTATTGTTAATGCTGTAGATGCAACTACTTTATTTAGTTCAGAAACTATAACTTTTGAATTTAATAAACCTAAGGGGACCACTGAGTATTTTGAGGTTAATAAAACCCTTACTTTTTATAATTATAATAATGCCACTTCAGCCCATATATCAAATTTAACGATATCCGTCAATAATATCACAGGGTTAACAATTAGTCCATCAAAAAATAACTTTTCTATATCTCCAGCTCAGAGTACTACCCTCAATCTATCTTTATTTATAAATTCTAACCTTACAGAAGGGTTACGATATGGTACCATTGATATAACTGGAACAAATGTGATAACATCAAATCCCGCTATCACAGTTGAAATTATCTATCCTCGCTCTACTATAAATGCCTCATGGGAGCAAGATTGGGGAAATTTAATAGCAGGTTCTAACTTTAGTAGAATTTTAATTGTTGAAGAAGTAATGGGTTATAAATCTGCAAATAATGTTAGCCTTTCAATAATTCAAAACGGGTCTATTTCATTAGATTATCTTGGCAGCATCGGTAATCTCTCCCCTTTTGAGAATATTAGTCTTGAGGTTAAAGCCTCAGTACCTAGTCGTTCATTAAAACCTGGTAGTTATCCCTTAAAAATATCCTTTGAATCAGCTACTAATATTTCAAAAGATTTTCAAAACATATCCTACATCATCCCAACACCTGAGATCGTTATAAGCAATACTACTATTGATTTAGGTAAAGTAACCTTTGAAACAGGAAAAGAAACTTCGCAACAAATTATTTTTATACAAGAAATAGGTGGGTTTACCCCCATAGAAGGCCTATCAATATCTCTTCTTTCAGGGGAATTAGGGTGGTTAACATACACTTTCGAAGATTATGTTCCACCAAGTGAGGCAATACAGATTCCATTTAATCTTGTTCTCCCTCAAGATAGTACCTTAGGAGAAAAAAATTGGGAATTTAAACTTATCACAGATTATGCTGGCACCAAAACTTTAACCGCTGAAGTCTTTGTTTACTTCCCAGGGGTACAGGAAGCATTGGATTATCTAGAAAATGTAGAAACTCCTGATGAACTGGATCAATTTAAGGAAATTATTAGTAGCACTTCTTTAATCCTAGAGAAGACAAAGGGAACAAATGACGCAAAAAAGATAGTAGCAGTAATGTCTATTTATAGTGGTACTAGAACTTTTTTATCAGAGGTAACAAGTGCCATCCAGAATAAAGATGGGAAAATCGGTAAATCGGGTGAAAATATAATTAGAGGACATCAATCCTTGATAAAGATGCAAGTAGGAAATCAAAATCTCGATGATTCAGAATTTATTGAAATTTCTGATAGAGGTATTAATGCAGCTGAAATAGCTTGGAACATCGCTGCTTATGATATCTTGGATAACCTTAATGCAGCAGCAGATGAGGAAAAAAATTCAAATTATAAATTGGCTATTGTTTATTTTAAACATTTAGGCGGGATATATGGTTTATTAGGTAAAGAGGCTGAAGAAAAGAAGAATCTTCTTGAACAACATCAGATGGAACAACAATATGTACAATTATTAACTCGTGCATCAGAAAATAAAAATCAAGGCAAATCTTATTATGGAAAAGTTATTGATAGGTCATTTAACATTAAAGAATCTTCATTTGTAATTAATCCCTTTTCATTCGATAGTGTATCTAACAATCTGATTAATTCAATTGATTATTATAAACAAGCGGAATCATTGTATAGATTATCAGGCGAATTAAATGAGGCAAACTTGCTTCAGGACAAGATATCCCAAATCGAGAATACAAGATCTTCAATAATTAGGTCATTTTTCATACTTGGCAGTATCTACGTTCTACTATTCATTGGTTTCTTAATTAGAGTTTCCCTTGCAATTCAACGATTTCATCTTGATGAGGATGAAACAGATTTAGGTAATATAGTGATGAAGTCTGAAAATGTTTAGTTTACTCATTGACTAAATTATACTAGCTTTTAATCTATCAAGGATTTGGTCGTTATTTAACATATCTTCAACGTAGTCCAAAATTGCGTCTGAGAATAGTAACAAGATAGTATTTTTTAGATTAGTATTTGCATCTTCCATCCCAGGATTAATTTTGTTAATAAGCTTTTCAGATATACGCCATACTCCTGATATAGGCATTATTGTAATATCTTTAATTCTCTCTGTAATTTTTTCATCTACATTATTCATTCTGTGTTTAATCTTTTGGTTATTTATTTCAATAAATTTGGCAGGGTCAATTAAGGCATCTTCAAATTTTTTTATTTCACTAAATGCCGGGGCAATACATTTAACGTTGGTTTCTTCATTACTCTCATAAATCTTTACATTTTTCCAATCTACCATCATCTCTCCTAATTCAATGCAAATAATTTCTGTAGCTGATATCAATTCATCCATGGATTTTGAATAATCAACATCTTTAAAAAGAGAAGGCATATCCAGGATTTTTTCAACAAAGTATATTATATTCTCTCCAATGGATTGGTAGTACAATGGCAAATAAGGGTCTGACGAGGGAATTTCATGATATTTATTCCTTACTAGTTCAATTGTATTGTTCAATCTATCTGCCTGTGTACCTCTCAATCCAGATACAGGAATTAAATTAATCTGAATTAATTCTTTAGATTCTTGAACATCTATTTTTTTAATTATCTTATCGTAAAACTCTCTTTCAATACTAATCTCGTAGATTCCTTTGGAAACATCCTCAAATTTCGTATTTCCAGACTCATTAGTTTCGTTGTTTCTGTTTCCTAATGTAACTATAGCTTTGTTAATCGGTTTATTTGTGTTTGAATTTGTTACATTAATTTTTATCTGCGCATTTTTTAAAATCTCAAGACTTTCTGACACAACCTCAAGGTTAACTTCAGGACTTTTTTTCTTGACTCTATTGACTCTAGATAGTTTCTTAATTGGAGATTTATCTCGGTGGTATTTATTCCAATATGCAAACATTCCTAAAATAATTAATCCAAATAATAAACTGATTATAAGAAGTATCTCCGGTGCTAATATTTTTTCTATTTGAGCTGCAGTTACATCTAGAGGTATAACTAATAACAATACAATCCAAATTACACTTTTTTTTAATACCATTGCATTGACCTTTATTCTTCTTTCAGAGATAAGTAATAGAAATATCTACGATTTTTTTTTAATTTAAAGCCTCTATATATATTTATTTTCTATAGATTTAGCCCGGGACGGATTCGAACCGTCGTCACAGGATCCAGAGTCCCATATGATTGACCGCTACACTACCGGGCTGTATTATATATATAAATATTTTAATAACCCTTCGCTTAATAAAGATAACCGTTTTTTAATTGTAGAACAATTTAGATATAATAATAATAAACTTTTTATCAGAAAAAAAAGAGGATTGTAAGACAGGAGATGACATAAAATTATAAATGAAAATCTAAATATCCCATTTTCTAATCCTAAAAAACTTTTAATTCTAATTTTAGGGCTAGTTTTGTTATTCTTGGGTAATCACATATCAATCCATCTAATCCTAGTGATATTACTATTACATCTCTTATTTTGGAGAAAACAATTTGGATTTTCTTAACTTTGTTTGTAAATTCTCTAATAAATTAGGAAAAGTAATATATGTGGTATAAATTATTCAATGATATAGAATGAATAAAACTAAAGAGGATACCATCAGTAGTTCAAAATATAAAAAATTAGATAATGAACATATATTGATTAAATGTGTTAAATGCAAAGGAGAAGGGATTATTTCGACATTACCTTCCTCTCCTTTATCGGATCATAAGTCCTGTGATATTTGTGGGGGGCAAGGTGAAATAAGGATTAAAGTGCCGACTATAACTAAGGACTCATCGGTTCAAATATTCACGTGTAACAAATGTAAAGGTTCAGGACTGGGAGATTCAGCTAATGGGGATAATCATCAGTACCCGGGATCATGTCTTTTGTGTAATGGTATTGGGGTATTATCGGCATATCAGCTCGTAACATATGGTTTACACTAATCCTAAATTTAGAATTATTTGTAGAGTGCTAAATTGTTTTTGCTGGCCATTCTGTATTCATTTAAATTATTAATAAAATAATTTTACTCTTGAATTATACAGTTTACCAAAAAACAGAGGTAGTTGAGAAGTAAACAAATGTATCTATCTATAATAAAAAAAAATCTTTGAAATTAACTATTAGGCGTAATATTTTATTGATTTAGCATATTGAAATATAGCCCGGGACGGATTCGAACCGTCGTCGCCGGCTCCAAAGGCCGGCATGATTGACCGCTACACTACCGGGCTGTATTAACAGATAAAATATTAAACCTATAAAGATAAAGTTTTCTAGAGTTCAATGATTCCATTTATAGAAATTCTAAGGCCTCATAATTGTTTAATTGCTGCAATAGCAGTGATCGTTGGAGCAACTATTGCTTCTGAAGAATCATTAGATTTAACTATACTACTTCCAGGAATAATAGCTTTTTTAATTTGTGGTGCTGGTAATACAATCAACGATTTTTTCGATTTTAATATAGATAAGATCAATAATCCCTCCCGTCCCTTACCTTCCAAGCGGATGTCTTTAAGATTTGCTTATTTTTACGCACTATTTCTATTTTCAGTAGGAGTGGGTCTTTCTATCTTTATTAATATCTATGCTATTATCATAGCTAGTATCAATTCTTTTCTTTTGTATATCTACCCTATGAAAGTAAAAAAATATGGGGGGATTTATAAAAATATTCTTGTAAGTTATCTCGTAGCATCTCCCTTCTTGTTTGGAGGAGTAGTTGTTGGAGAGCCTACAGTCGTTCTCCTTTTAGTTTTGATAGCTGGATTAGCTAATACAAGTAGAGAAATAATAAAAGATATCCAAGATCATGAAGGAGATAAAGCCTTTATATCTACTTTACCCTCAAGCATTGGTATTATTAATTCTGCTAAGTTAGCATCTTTAATACTTTTCATTACTATTTTAATCAGTCCACTACCCTACATTTTAAATATTCTGAATCTCAATTACATTTTCCTAGTTATTTTCTCCGATATTATCTTTTTTTATGTTTCAATAAATCTTCTCCAAAATCCAAAGCAAAATGCTAAAAAGACTCAGAAGATGATTAAAATCGGCATGGTGATTGGATTAATCGCTTTTTTGATAGGGGATTTCCATTTTTAAATCCTTTATTTTACCTAAATAAGTGCTGTCTAGTAAAAACGCTCTTCCATTATCAATATCAACAAGTCCTTTCTTAAAAAAAGGGCCTAATAGACTGTTCATTTTAGGTGAATTAAAGGGTACTCCGTAAATTAAATCATTAAATGCAGGTAATACTACAACCTCTGGTTTTTTTTGCATATTGATTTTATCCATAGCATTTTTTGTAAATTTTAATCGTACCCATGCACTTTCCGTATTTCCAAATCCAAATTTTCCTCTTAATTGTATACCTGGATGATTATGTCCAATAATAAAATATTCATAATCTAATTTTTTCGGATTTGCATGTCCATGGAGGAGTAAAATTTTTCCATTTACAGATAATTCTTTCTTAACTTTTAAATCAGGGATTATTTTTTCTATATAACCATCATGATTCCCTTTAATCAGAATAATCTCTGCATATTGCGATAATCTTTTTATAAATTTTGGAATTTCATTATATTCTTGCCAGGAAATTGTTGGAATATTGTGCTTTAAATCTCCAAGGATTATCAGTTTTTTTTTCCCCGTTTTATTTAACAAGTCTATAATGCGTTGTTCTATCTTGGCAATTTGCGATGGTACTTTCATACCTTTATTGAATAATTCTCTTTCTAATCCAATATGAAGGTCTGCAATAATCAAAAAATCATTAAGAATTAATGCTTTTTCGTTGTATACAGGTATCATATATCGGATATTCCCCCCTAACAATTATAAATATGTGTAGCTCTAATTTGGTTATTATGTTAGAAAATAAAACAGAAATTAGGATAAATGGGCATATTCTTGAGAGAGAGTTTATTTTTAAATTATCAACTAATTTACAAGACGTAAATGTAGAAGTTATGCATTGTGAGGTTTCCTTTGCTTCATTAAAAGCAGGTATAGAAGAGAAGATGCCATCAGCAATGAAATTTTATTTGGTTGGCACCAAAGAAAATAGGGATGTGGCGTTAGAAAAAATCAGACAAATTGCAAAATATACTCAATGTGAAATAGATTATACAAAAGAAATAATATGACTAAAAAAAATGAAAGCCCAAATTACACTGACTGTTAGTGAATCAAAAAGATTAATAGCGAAGGCTATTAAAGAACACCCACTCGTTAAAAAAGCATTATCTGACGGAATTATTGCAATTGGTCTAGGTTCTACTAACGCATTAGTTGTAGAGGAATTATTGGGGAAAAAAATAGATAAGAGCCGATACGTTGCAGGTTTTGTTGATACTGTTGGTACATGTGTTGTTCCCCTTGATAAAAGAATTCCTGCGATAGCATTGGAAAATGGGAAGATTATTAAAGAAGACTTAATTAATCTCGCAAAAAGGATGAAAAATAATGATGTATTTATAAAAGGAGCTAATGCTCTCGACAATGATGGTGTTGCAGGGGTAATGATGGCGAGTTTAACTGGCGGCACTATTTCCCTAGTACTTGGCACTATAAAAGCTCGTGGAATTAAGTTACTCATTCCAGTTGGACTTGAAAAATTAGTGCCCGGATCAATTGAAGAGACATCTAAGATAGCCGGCATATATGAGATGGATTATGCCTCTGGTGTCCCTGTCGGTCTCATGCCTGTATCAGGAGAGGTGGTTACTGAAATTGAGTCATTTAAACTTCTTTCAGGAGTACAGACCTACGTAATAGGGGCTGGGAGTATAGGACAACAAGCAGGGGTTATAACATTGATACTTTATGGAGATAGAACTAAAGTTAAAAAAGCGATTAATATTGTGGATTCTATAAGAGGTGAACAGGATATTACTTCAAAAAGAGGTGCATGTAGCAATTGTTATTATCGATGCCCGAAAAACATTAAAGTTTAATCTGGCTATTTATTAATGAAATAAATTTTATAATGAGGTAAAAATGGAAGTCCTAAAAGAATCAATGCTCAGTATATCTAAACATATCAGTAATATTGCAAGATCATTAAATGAAAAAGAAATACTGACATTCATCTCCGCCATGCAAGAATCTAATAAAATATTTATTTATGGTGCTGGAAGGTCTGGACTTGTGGCCAAGGCATTTGCGATGCGTCTTATGCATTTAGGATTTGATATTTATGTTATAGGAGAGATTATCACTCCAGCAATTGCTAAGAATGATTTGTTAATAACAATCTCAGGATCAGGAGAAACAACTTCTGTTGTTGCTGCAGCAGAGATTGCCAAGAAGGCAACTGCTAAGGTTATTTCAATTACAACGTATCCAAATTCAACGCTTGGAAAAATTGCCGATTCACTTGTAGTTGTAAAGGGAAGGACTAAGCTTAAAGGTGATAAAAATTTCCTTTTGCGCCAAATAAAAGGAGAGCATTATTCTCTAGCACCATTAGGCACACTCTTCGAAGTTGCCGTACTTATTTTTCTAGATGGACTTGTAGCAGAACTTATGGCAAAACTTGGTCAAAGTGAGGACGATTTACGAACCAGACACGCTACAATTGAGTGATATTGATGGTAAAAGTAAAATTTTTTGCAAGTTATCGTGAAATGTTAGGGAAATCTGAAATTAATCTTGATATTTCTGACCATATTACAGTTAAAGAGATGTTAAAAAGATTGGCTATTCACATTCCAAAATTAAATAAAATCTTAAAAACTGGAACTCCAATAATAGCAATTAATCACGAGATTGCAACATTAGATGATTATCTTTATCCAAATTCAGAAGTAGCAATTTTCCCCCCCGTTTCAGGTGGAAATGAAGATAAAGTTAGAATTCAAGAAGCCGATTTCGATATAGGTAAAGAAATTGAAAAGATGAAAAAATCCTCAAGTAAGATAGGGGGAATTGTAGTCTTTTTAGGTGTAGCCCGAGATTTCTCTCGTGGCAGGAGGGTAAATAAATTAACTTATGAACATTACCCTGGGATGACGGAAAAAAAACTAATAAAACTTAGAGAGAATAGTTTGACGAATTTTGATATTATTGATTTGCAGATTATTCATAGAACTGGAGAGGTTGGTATAAACGAAAATATTGTATTAATCATCTCAAGTGCTATACATCGTGAAGATGCTTTTAATGCTTGTAAATGGTGTATTGATAAACTTAAGTCTGATGTTCCTATATGGAAGCAAGAAAATACTCCAGATGCGGATATATGGGTTGAGGATGATTTATAAAAAGAAATGTTTTTAGTTTGACACTTCAAAACAATAAGTATTACTTTTAATTATTCTTCTTTTTCTTTTGATGTTAAAATACTCGAGAATAGTATGAAAATTGCTGTATCAGGCAAGGGGGGTGTAGGAAAAACAACTTTTTCAGGTACTCTAACTAGAATCTTCTCTCAGAAAGGATACAATATCATAGCTATAGATGCTGATCCATCTATGAATTTACACACTGCTTTAGGAGTAGCCAATCCAACTCCTGTTTTTCATTATAAGGATGTTATTGAAGAGCGTGCAGTAATAGCTCCAGGTATATTCCATCTAAATCCCAAGGTAGATGATATACCAGAATTATACTCTAGTAAAGATAAAAATATTCAACTTCTGGTAATGGGAACTATTGAGAAAGGAGGAGAAGGTTGTATATGTTCAGAATCTTCATTTCTAAAGGCATTAATGCGTCATTTGGTTTTGAGAAGAAAGGAATTACTAATATTGGATAATGAAGCTGGAGTAGAACATCTTGGGAGGAACGTGGCTAAAGGGTTTGATCTAATGATAATATTAACTGAGCCAACTGTAAAAGCTGTAGAAACTGCTAATCAAATTTATAATCTTTCAAAAGAAATTGGTATTAAGGAAATTATTGCTGTAGGAACTAAAACTAGTATTAAAGATGACGAGAAGTTTATCTCAAAAAATCTTATATTTCCCGTTTTGGGATTTATTCCATACGATAAAACAGTTGTCGTTGCAGACCGGGAGGGTAAGTCTCTGTATAATTACACTGAATCTTCGGTGTTTTCCGCTATATCATATTTATCAAATAAAATAGAATCTAAAATAAAAAAATGAAAAGGGATTTAGACATCGATCACATCCATACATTTACGCCATTTATTCCCATTCATCTCCATAACCCAAACTTTTCTTACTTTTGGATTTTTCTTCGCTGCCTCGATTACGTCTTCCTTAGAGGGGGGAGAATCGGATTTGCATAGAGTAATGAATCGTTTCGCTTCTACACCACTCATGGTCTTACCTTTAATTTTTACGTCTCTTCCTAAATATTCTAGACCATTTACATAATACATAATTTTTACCTCCGGAAGACTAATTATCCTTGTAAATATAAAAGGGTTTCCTTAGATTTGTTTCTTTACTGGAGAATTTGTATTAAGTAATATAATATCATAAGCTTATAAATACGAAAAATGGATGAAGATACCTACAACGAACTATATTTTCAATTAAACAATCTAGATGATGTAGATAGATTATCACAGAGCAAAAGTATTAATTTTAAAATATTAATGCCTATCCTTTGTCTCAAGTTAGTAAGGAACACTCGTAAAAACTTTCACAATCTGAAAGAGAATGCTTTAACTCTACATTCAAAATGGGAAAATGGGGACACTTTCTTCAAATTATCTGAAGAATACAATTTTCCACCGTCTTTAATAGTGTCTATAATCCTACAATTTTCCGGCATGAGTAAAAAAAAAGTCCGGAAATTGCTCAAGGATCCAAAAAATTCTTCGAGTAGTAGGATAACAAGGGAGGTTCTTGAAGCAATTGCTAAGGATTTTTTGTATTCTCCTCGAGCTCATCAACTTCAATTTAAGATATCTAAAGCAGGAGAAGATATTATTGATTCTTGGTTGAAAAGTATGAATTTAAATTATATTACAGAAAAAGAAATGGATAAGGATAAAGGGACGCCCGATTTTATTCTTAAAGAAAAATTATACATTGATGGAAAAAAAGTATCGTGGATAGAGAGTAAAGTAGTTTTTGCAGATATAGAAGAGCATAATAGGTATATTAATAAGCAATATAAGCGTTATTTAAATGATATTGGAGACGGTATGGTTGTATATTGGTGTGGGTTCTTAGATTATTTGCTCCATGTAGAAAAACGTATAATAATAAAAGATTATAGTTTTTTTCCCAATAGAAATAAAAATCTAGATGATTTATTGAATCAATCATGGTGATAAAATGGATTTTGATATTTTTTCTAACACAGACATGTTGTTAGATACCTTAAAGAAATCAAATTCAATAACATTAAAACATCATGGAGATAAAATAACCCTTGAGAGAGCTATTTTTTTATCATGGTGGTGCGACAAGGGGGACTGTAATTTCTGTTATCTTGCATCAAAAAGGCACAAAATAAAGGATTCAACAATTGCACGAAGACGTTTATCCAGTATATTGGCAGAGGCAGAAATACTTAATAGGATTGGGTGGCGGGTTGAGTTTCTTTCAACTGGATATGGATCTCATAAGATTAATGAACTGCATGAAATTGCCCAGATGGTTAGCCATGTTACCAGGAAAGGTATATGGTTAAACGTTGGGGTATTGACTGAAAAGCAGTTAGGATTATTCAATAATGAAATTGAAGGAATTGTTGCATCTATTGAAACATTAGATCCTAATATAAGGGACCGTATTTGTCCCAATAAAACAATTGAGGATTCTATTCAATCTCTAAATACAGGTTATAAACTAGGATTAAAAAAAGCTGCTACAATAGTTTTAGGCCTTGGTGAAGGCCCCATCCAAATAGAAAATTTGTTAGAGTTTATCCAAAACATGGAATTGGATAGAATAACAGTTTATTCTCTTAATCCTCAAAAGGGTACACCATTTAGTAATACTCCTCAACCTGCTTCCTTATATCAAGCAGGGGTCATTGCTTTAATTAGAATTAACTTCCCTAAACTGGAAATAATTGGGGGAACATGGATTGACCAACTCCCTAATATTGGACCTATCATTTTAGCTGGAGCAACTGCCATTACTAAGTATCCTTTGTTTAGTATGTTTGGAAATAGGTATGGTTTGAAAGTAGAAGAGGAGATTAAATATGCAAATCGAACACTCTTAGGAACATTTTCGGATATTGAAATTCTTAAAGGTGAAAAAAAATTGCATAAAAGTAAAAATCCTCAATATCATAGTAGAGAGAGTCAACTAATGATTCCTGATAAAATTATAGAAAAAGTACAAGACATGAGTGACGATATTGATGATAAGATCGAGGGATATGTAACGACTGTTCTTAAAAGAAGGAAAAAATTTATTCACGATTCACAAGAATCACACCATTGCTTGAACTAATCTCAGATGAATTAATAATTGTTCTGCTATCCCCTCTAATAGTCATAAATTCAAGTAAGTTATCCTGTTCATCTAATGTTACAGATTCAATCTTTCCATAGTAGCTTCCACTTTCATCATAAACTTCTTTTCCAACTATTTCATGTTGTTTAACATCTTCTTTAATATCTTTTTCATCTTCCTTAATTAGGACAACATCATCAACAGCAGTCATATTTTCTTTTTGGTATATCCCTACTTCATCTCCTTCAATTTCAACTTTTTCCAATTCACCAGAATCAACTTCTACACCTTTAACTTTCCCCAGATAACCCCCGGATTCTGAGTAAGCTTTCATTTCTGGAACATGCTCTAATTTATACCCCATAGCTATCAGAGCTATCCCGTTTATCACTAACACAATCCCAGGTATAAAAAGTAAGAAGGTTGTAGTTTGGACTGCATCAAATGAGAATGGTGGAGATACTTCAGGAATGAATAATTTTGAAGCAATCGAATAAAATTTAACTGGCGCTATAAAGGCTATAATTCCAATAACAATATTGAAAATTCCTATAGTTTTTAGTGTTTTCATTCAGTTCACTTGTTTTTTTATATATATTAGAATCTCATATAAATTTAATGGAAAAAAATATAATTCAATAGATAATAATTAAGATGTAGATGGATAGTCTATTAATTCGTATTTTAGGATTTTCATTTATTTTGCTCCTTCTATCATTCTTAATTTATTTTGTTACTAGAAGACTTTTGTTAAAATCAGAAATTAAGAGTTCTTTTAGACCTATAGGCAGATTAAGAAGGCCTTTACCTAAACAAACCAAATCAATAATAAATCCTCCCACAAAAAGTGAGGGAGATTTAAGTATGAAAAAAAATCAGTTACTTGACTTTATTGACCAATGGGAGGAACCTACTCCTTCGCATCCAGTCGATTCAACCAAATCTACTCCCTCAAAACCTGATAATATCATTGTTAATTCCGGTAATGAAACTAAAACTCGTGAAGAAAATCCTCTCCTTAAATATATTGACCAATGGGAGGAAACTACTCCAAAAAAAAAGGGATAGCATTAAATTTAAGAATTATTATCCTGATTGATCAAAATTGAGGTAGACTGGAGAAGTTTATCATTGTTAATTAAATAACCATATTAATCGGAATAGACCTTAACTACCACGGATATTCCTCTTAAATTTGAAAATAAAACAATGTGCAAATTTATATAATTATAATGTAGTAAATTGATATAATGGTGATTAATTCAAAAAAAAAATGGATGGTTAAAAAATGACAAAAAAAGGAGGATTTCTCACACAAATTTCAGATATTTTAGAATCTTCAAAAATCCTAAAAAAAATTGGGTTAGAAGGGGCAATATACTTCGGTGTAGGACTTGCAATCATTTTCTACCTTCTTGGTAATTTACTTTGAATTTAAGTTATCACAGTTTTATTCTAAGATTCTTGAAATATATTTTATGTCGTCTCTTAATTTTCTACTTGTATTTGAGATTATATTGGAGGATATTTGTTAAAAAAATCTTCACTCCAACTAATTTTTCCTGGTTTAAACTCTTCTCCTCTACCTTTTAAGATTAATTCAATATCCCTCCCAACGTCATTAGTAGATTTTATCGAGGTATCTATTTCATAAACTTTGGAGTGATATTCCAAACTCTCAATAAGACAAACATCTAATGCTTCAACCTCTAAATTCTCTTTTATCTTATCGTCATCGTAGCCCCTCTTTTTTAGACGTTTTTTTAGTATATTAGGATTGGTTCTTAATATTACAATTATATTGCTAAGTTTAAGCAAATGTGAAAAATGGCCTTCAATTATTGTATTATCATGTAGTTTTTCTTTGACTAAGATCCTGAGCTTATCTATATCGATCTCATTGCACTTTCTTACCGTGTCATGGTATTCTATTATCTCTGGTGTGATAATATCGGTCAGTGAGATATATTTAAAATTTAATTTTTTTGAGAGTGTTTTTGAAATAGTTGTCTTTCCCGTGCCTGGTGTTCCAGTTAATGCAATTATCATTTTTTAAATCCAGAAACTTGGTCTATGAATCCATTTTTTGTAGTTTATATAATGAATTTACTTTAGCCATATCATCCGCATCTAACTGGGATTTATCATATCTAGCTCGTACTACACGTGGAAATCTGAGAGCGTATCCACTATTATACTTAGTTGATTTTTGTATTTCCTGGAAGGCAACTTCTACTACAAATTCTGGCTTAATTTTAACAATTATACCTTCATCTTCGACGATTAATGGTTTTAATTTTAAAGTAAACTCTTCTAGTTGCTGATCCGTTACACCGGTGCCCACTCTTCCGATAGATAAAAATTGTCCAGTTTTTAAATCTTTTGTAGATAACATATAGGAACTCATCCATCCAGTTCTTTTACCAGTTCCCCACTTTGCACCGGTTACAACTAAGTCAAGTGTTTCCATAATTGGCTTTAGCTTATACATCGTACCAACTCTCTTTCCAGGAATGTAAGACGCATCTTTATTTTTTATCATTATTCCCTCATGTCCAGCTTCTAAGGCATTTTGATAAAAAGATTGAGCTTTGAATGGATCTTTGGTGATTAATTGATTTGCAATCTCGAACTTTTTGCTAATAGGATTTATAATGGTTTCAAGTAATCTCCGTCGCTCTTCAAAAGGAAAATCTATCAAAGTTTTCCCATCAACAAATAATATGTCAAAAACATAAGTTTCAAATGGAATCTCTTTCGTCATTTTTTTAACAGAGTACTTTCTACGGAAGCGCCTCAATATATCCTGGAATGCCTTAGGTTTATGCGTTATTGAATCAACTGCCACAGCCTCACCTTCTATTATTGCTTCTCTAGAAGTTACTGCCTTTCTTGTAAGTTTTACAATATCTGGTAGGGCATGAGTAACGTCTTCTAGTCTTCGAGAGTAAATTTTTATTTTATCTCCTTTTTTATGAATTTGAATTCTAGCTCCATCATATTTAATCTCTAATATAGCTTTATTTATGCCTTTTAATCCATCCTCAATTGATGGACAAATCTGCGCTAGCATAGCCTTCAAAGGAACACCAACAACAACATTTAATTGTTTTAATCCTTTTTCTCCTTCTTCCATCGCAATACTTGCTACTTTTCCCAAGTCATTTGTTATCATATACGCTCTCTCAACAACAGATGGTTTAATATCAAATGATTTAGCTATTGCATCTTTAACAATGCCCTCAGCAACTCCTGCTCTAAGCTCTCCTAAAATAGTTCTTATAAGATATTTTGCTTCAAGAGGAGTAGCGTTACTTAATAATTCAGATAATAACTTAATTTTTCGACCTTGCGCTCTTTTACCGCTAATTCTAGCAATTTTATTAAAATTCTCAGATACTTTATGAATTGTGAGAATTTCTGTTGACAAAACTGTCTGTTTTTTTAAACGAAAACTTTTCTTGGTTGCTTCACCCACATCACCTTCTTCTTTTATTAATTTATTGAATTTACCTTCATCCATACCTGTGGCAAATAAAATGGTTTCGTACAATATTCCAGTGCCGACTCCTAGTTCTTGAGGGGACCCATCTGGAAATATTCTACCCATTATAAACATAGGGACAATGCCTATATCCGTCCTAGGAGTTCTAGTTAATAATTCTGCAATAATTCGTGTTTTTTCAAGTCTACTAGGAGTTGATTCTAAATTACCGTATACTTCCACTAGTTCAGAATAATTCATTATAATTATATCGTTTTAAAATCAAGTATAAATTTTTGATTATAAAATCCAATCTCTTTTTAAAATCATATGAGTTCCATAGTAAAATAATTATCCTATCCCGATAGAATCAGGGAAACTTTTTATAGTAATAATTAAATATTTTAAACAAATCAATGAATACAGGAGATGATTGAATGGGAGAATCGGAAGACATCTTAGCTAACTTAGCAAAAGCTGTCGACACTGGCAATAAAGCGCTAGCTATCGAAAACGCTACGAAAGCTATAGATTGTGGAATGGGACCTCTAGATGCCATTAACAATGGTTTAATTAAAGGCATGGATGAAGTTACTCAAAAATGGATTAAAAAAATATATTTTTTACCACAGGTTATATTAGCAGCAGATGCTATGTACGGTGGTCTCGACCTTTTAACACCACATATAGCAGTGGATAAAACATCTGACAGCAAAAATATAGTTATTTGTACGGTTGAAGGCGACGTCCATGATATTGGAAAAAATATAGTTAAAACAATGCTCACCGCAGCTGGATATAATACCATCGATATGGGAAGAGATGCACCTGTTGAAGATGTTATTGCTAAAACTAAAGAGACTAATGCATCAATGGTTGCTCTGAGCACTTTAATGACTCCAACTTTAGAAAGTATGAAACGAGTTGTCGAAGGATTGAAAGAAGAAGGCTTAAAAGATTCTGTGAAGGTAATTGTTGGAGGAGCTCCTACATCAAAGCCCTTTGCTAATGAAATTGGAGCAGACCTTTATGCTACAGATGCTGAAGCAGCGGTTATTACTGTAAAAGATGCAATGAATGGATAGAAGTGATGGAAACTCCTCAAAATTGTCCAAAATGTAATAAAAGTAGTTATGTTTCCAAAAATGGGCGCCGTTATAACAAATTTAGCATTAAGCAACGGTATTACTGTGCTTACGATAATGCATGGTTCACTCCTGATGATGGATTCAGTAGAATGCGGTTTGATCCAAAAATAATCATGGTAGCTATTGACTTATTTAATAAAAAACTTACTTTACGTAGTATCAAGCAACATCTATTGGCATTCTACCATATTGATGTATCACACATCACTATACGCAATTGGGCAATTAAATACGGTAAAGGAAAAGGGCAAAATCTAAATTCTATAAACTCTTATGCGAATACCTCTGAAATGGAGTTGTTTGGAGCGGTCCGATATATAAAGAAAAAGAGGGAGGAAATGAAAATATGAAATGGGAAGATTTAGTCAAAGAATTAGATAAGATGGAAGACTGGAAATACGAAGTTTTTGATTCGTCAATGAATATCTGTAACCCTTCTGGGGGCAAGACATACTGTAAATTTGAAGCTATTGAAGCACATGATTTTAACTCAATAATTGATCAGTGCAACAAAGGAGGCAAACTTGCTTTCGAAGCTTACCCCGATGGTTATGATTACAGATATCAACGAAGGGATCAAGGCGAAGATGTTCAGCATAAACCGGCTGATCTAGTATAAGCTCAGTTATATCCACGTCTAGAAACAGTAAGATAATTCTTACATGTTTGAAGTTAAGTATTAGTCTCTGGTGGAACCCATGAAATTATTACTTTTTTATGGGATGGCAGGTGCTGGAAAAACTAGTTTAATTAATTTAATTACAGAAAAAATTATTAGCACCTACCATAAAAAACCAGGGTTTATACTTTCCGACGAAGGGGAAGTGAAATTAAAATATGACAATTTTCCATTAAAAGAACTTCCTAAAGGTTGCTTACCTTGTCAAACTCCAATTCATTTGGGGAAAATGTTAGTTGATCTTTATACTACTCAGGGAGTAGATATAGTTATAATCGAACCCTCAGGTATGACCTTACCAAATATGTTTGATTCAGCTTTTGAATACGCTGAAAAAGAGGTTGGGGAAAAATTTACCTTTTCACCATTTCTTAATATTGTAGACCCTATTAATTTTGAATTTTATAGTGAAAATTTTAAAATTCTAATTGAAGAGGGTATCAGATGTGCAGATTATATTATTTTAAATAAAATCGATAAAGCCTCAGCTAAAGAATTGAAATCTTCTAAGGAAATAATAATTAATTGTAAAAATAATGCTAATATCTTAAACAGTTCTTGTAAAACTAATGATGGATTAAACAATCTTGAAAATATTCTTAATAAAAGCATATTTGGAAAAAGGAGTTAGGAAAATTGAAGATAGTATTAATTTCGGGAATACTGGGTAGTGGGAAAACAAGTTTAATAAATTATGTATCTGGGATAATAAATAAAGACAAGAATCAGCGTATTGGGGTTATTTTAAATAATCAAGGAGAGGAACAAATCAATCAGAATCTTTATGCAAGATACATCCCTCAAGAAAGTTTATCTACTCTTGCGTTACCCCCTGTTCATACTGCATTTCGAGATCTTCTAATTGAAATTTGTCGCAACGAGAATCTTAATTTTTTATTTATAGAACTAACTGGGATAGGACGATCCTGGATATTAAAGAATCAAGTAAAAGTAGTATCCGAAGCATTAGATTTATACTTCACTTATGCTCCAATTATTAATGTAGTAGATTGTTCAAGAATTGAACTTATGTTAAAATCTATGAGAAAATTGTTAAAAAATGGGATTCTAGAGTCAGATTACGTCGCATTAAACAAAATTGATATAGTTTCAAAAGAAATGATAGGAGAGGCTGAAACGATTGTAAATAATTTTAATCCAAGTTCAAAAATATTCCACGTTTCTACCAATACAGGACAAGGCATAAATGCTATATGTAAGATGGTCGAGAAGGACGAGATAAGATATTAAATGTGAGTTAATATGAAAATTTTTCAAATTGCCGGATTTCTTGGCAGTGGTAAAACCACTGCACTCATTAAAATTGCAAAAGAGTTGACTAATAGAGGAGAGCGTATAGCTATTATAGTCAATGATATTGGTGAAGTTGCAGTAGACGGTAAGATAATTGAAGACTATGGGCTTGACGCCAAAGAAATCGCAAGTGGATGTATATGTTGTCAAGTTTCAGGGAGTTTTGCTGAAACCCTTTCTATTATTCATGACTCTTTTAATCCTGATATTGTTATAGTAGAACCTACAGGAGTTGCAGCACCTAATATTGTAAAAGATGTAGCAGACTCTATTAAATCTAATGAACTTATTAAGGTTCAACATGCCCCTATTCTTACAATTGTAGATTCTTCTAGAATTGAACTATTATTAAAAGCGGTGAAGAGGTTAGTAGAGAAACAGATTAAAGAAGCTGATATCATTGGAATAAATAAAATAGATATTTCTAATGAAGACCTTATAACTAGTACGGAAAAATTTGTGAAAAATTTAAATCCTCAGTCTAGAATTATTAGGATATCCGCTAAAACCGGAGATGGCTTATCGGAAATTGTTGAAGAAATTTTAAATGGACATTGAAATGAGAATTAAACAGTTGACTAATATTAAAGATAAAGAGGCCCATAGGGAGATTGATGGACTAGGGAAATTTGGGATTAAACTTGTATTTCAATCTAATAATCAAAGAAGCAAAAAGGAAATTTTATATTTCATAAACCAATTACTTTTACGAATTTCTGAGAAATGTTTTGCTCAAGGAGCGGATTTAATAGGACATATAAAAATACACTTGGAAACGTCAGCAGGGCATATTGGGGCTAGTTTAGTCCAATTTAATGAAGAGGCGAATATTACTGGAGATTTCGATGAAATAAAGGATATCAATATAACCAAATTAACACTCAATGTAATTGTTCACGGTATCTGGGATTCTGCTGTTGCTGAAGAAAGTAAAATTGCAATTGAGGAAGTATGCAAAGAAACAAATCTAGGTTTTAAATATGAAAACTAAAAAAAAGAATTGTAAAAATCGAAGAATAGATATAAATTGGATAATATATTAATAGAAGTAAAACATCTTTTAATATCAAAAATAATGTTGGTGAATTAAAATGGATGACGGTTTTGAAATGGCCATGAAGCAACGAGGGTTTTCAAATCAAACTGTTAGATCTATTCGACGGTTGAAATGTCCCGTGTGCGAATTTGTTTTTTCGGTAGTGTATGCAAGAGCTACATCATGTTTAGGCTGTAGAGATTCAGCTAGAAATTGTCCATTAGTAAGATGTCCCAAATGCGATACTGAATTCAAAATTAAAGATTTATCCATTGTAAAAATTGGCAGACCTGTAATTAAGAATAAATATCAAGAGCGTGCACTTTCTACTCACATGTCCACATTTTTAAAATATTATTACGATCAATTAGGATGGAAATTTGGGCCCTAAGTTATGAAAATTGGAGTCATCGCTTGTAAAATAATGGAAGAAGAGATAAAGAGCTTAATTAAAGATGACCATGAAGTCAAAAAAATTGAATTCTTGGATTTTGGGCTACATGTAAATTCTGATGATTTATTATCTGCAGTAATTGATAAGATAAACGCAATGAAAAATTCGGTCGATTGTATTTTCTTAGGATACGGGTATTGTCAGGTTCTAGAAGGTATAGAAGATAAAGTTGACATACCAGTTTTCATGCCGGATGCTCCAGATTGTATTGGAGTATTTTTAACCCCTAAGGGATATGCTGAACAAAAATCAAAAGAGGCCGGTACTTGGTTCATGACTCATGGTTGGTGTGAAAGAGGTTACGAAGACACTGTTATTAAAGAACTAAGATTGGATACCGTTAAAGACACCCATCCAGGAATTGAGCCTATGGACATCGCTAAAATGCTTTTCAAAAACTATACCAAAGTACTTTATATTGATACATCTACTGGGACTAAGGATATCGACCATTTACGATCAAAGGAATTCGCAGATGCGTTTGATCTTAAGGTTGATTCTATTGAAGGGACAACAGATTATTTAAAAAATGCATATGAGCGTATGAAGAACCATGAATGCAAAAAATAGATTTCAAGCCGCTATCAATAACGAAGAACTTGATAGAGTTCCTTTAGGCTATCTTTTTTTTGGAGCGGCTAATACTGTCCTTTCCGAATTAAATATGAGTTTTAAAGAAGTTTATTATTCTTCGAAGGGGATGGCAAAAGCACAATTGAAAGCTCTAGAGATGTTTGGGCATGATAATGTTAATGTACCTTGGGGTTGTCTGAATGTTGAAGCTGAAGCCTTTGGATCCCAACTTGATATTAAAGAAGATAATTATCCCATATCTAAGGGACATATCATAAATACCCCCGGAGATATTGATGAATTATCAATCCCTATTCCTGAGAGAAATGGCAGGATGCCTCTTGTTCTTGAAAGCTTAAAACTTTTGAACACTGAAGTTGGCGAAACTAATCCCATAATCGGTTTTCTCTCGTCCCCAGCAATAATAGCAACTGAGATTCGAGGGTTTGAAAATATTCTTATGGATACGATAAGAGAGCCTAAATTTGTTCACAAGATTTTAAATAAGACTTCTAAATTATGTGAAAACTATATTGCATCCATGATGGAAAATGGGGCGCATGGGATTATGATTGAGAATAGTGGTTCTGGGTCCGATGTTTTTTCACCTCCATCTGCTGAAGAGTTCATCATGGGCTATAACAATCCAATTTTAAAAAATATCAATAAATTAGGCGGATACTCAATTCTTTACAACAGTTCATCTATGCCTTATATAGATCAAGATATATCTCTTCATCCTGACGTTTATAGTTTTTATATGGGGGATCCTGCTGCTATAATGGAAAAACACAGATGGGATTGTCATAAATTCCATAGTAAAATAGGGGCTTGTTCTAAGAGATTTTGTATATCAATGATTAAAGATGTGTGTTTAATGGGGAATGTTGATCATGCTAATAATATGCTTAATGGGTCTTACAAAGACACTTACAATGAAGCTATGAACTGTCTTAGGAGTGGTAGGGATAGGGAAGGAGGTTTTATTCTTTCAACCGGTTGTGAAATTCCTTTTGATACTCCTATTGATAATATGTTAGCTCTTAAAGACGCGGTAACGGATTTTAAAATTTAGATTATATGTCCTTCAATCCATTTTAATATATAAAATTTAAATTAAAGACTTGTTTTCTTAATGAATAAGGTATATTCACAATTTTCGCATGTCCAATATTCATCATTTCCTTTTTTTTCAAGGTTCATATTTTGATTACAATAATCACAGACTTTATAATACATCCTTTTTAACATCCTCGAAAGTGGTGTTAAGCAACTTCTCAAATTTCTTAAATGTTTCATCATTTATCCTTTTATAAACAAAAGTCTCCGTTTCACATCCTCTTAAATCTTGGTCTAGGATTTCATCCATATTGATAGATTGAGTTGGCTTTAATCCTTCTCCTTTTAATATCCGATCTGAGCACCTCTTATTACAGGAATTAACAGATATCAAGTTACTTGAGGTTATGCCAGTCATAGACAATAATTTGGGAGTAGTGCCAGTTATGGTAGCTGAAAAAGAAATAATTTCCTGACCATGGTTATCCATTAACTTCTGTATACCCTTTTCAAGGATAATTCCTCGTTCTCCGAGGGCACCACATGCTATAACACCTATTTTCATGATTTTAATTCAATTATTGCTTTTTTTATACGGGATTCAACCTTTTTAATGCTAGCATCAGTAACTCGGGGGTACTTTTCAATAAATGTTTTAACATGGGGGTTTATATTTATGGAATCTAAAAATCTTGCAGAGCAACAATTCTCGCATCCATCTATTACTAATAACTCATTATTCTTTAAAATCTCTTCAAATTCTTTGTAACCAGCAATTAATGGAGTAATAGGGAATTGTCGCATCTTTTCAGTTTCAGAAATATTACGTAAAGCAGCCCGGACAATCCTACCTGCAGGACTCATACTTGAGCAAGTTATAACATTTAGCATAAAGCCTCCAATGTTAGTTTGTTAAATCTAAAAACCTTTGTTGGACATATCTTTTCACATCTTTTACATGCAGTTCCATTGCATAGTTCCGAAAGGATAACAAATCTTTTTCCCTCTTTGTCTTCTACTTCTGTTAAGGCTTGTTCTGGACATTCTTTCACACATTTTAAACAGGATGTACATCCTTTGAAAATTCCTATTAATTTTACGCCAATATTTTCAACAGTAGTTAGTCCTTTATATCCGAGGTCAGGTATGTCACTCTTAGCTTTTCTAATAATTTTCTTAGGTTTTTTCATTTCTGGAACAGGTTGTAAACCATATTGAATAAGATATTTATTATATGTGTCTCTTGGCATCCCTTCTGTCCATAAACCAAGTTCGCTTACAAATGAAAATTTAAATGTTTCCGATTTTGCAAACATAATATGCTTTGATCGTAAGGAATCCGCAAATTGTTGCATCTCATCAAGTACATTAATATCTTTTACTAATTCAATAGCCATAGACAGCGAGGTATTTCCAACTTGTACTACTTTATCCATAACAGGTGGGATTAGGTTAACTTTTTGTGCCTTTATGGGATCGACATAAGTTCCCGTAGCTCCAGCCATATATACGGACTTTAATTCATTAATAGCTACTCCTGCTTCCTCAAAAAGCGTTCTATGACCTGCAGCTATTGCAGCAGTAGCAGTTAAAGCTTCAATCAAATCTTTTTCTTTGAAATATGCTCCACCTTGAAGCTTAAGTTTTTTATCAGGGGTTAGAATTTGGGGTGGATTTATCAAACCTTTTTCTATTCCAACTGCTATGGCGGCAATTACTCCTGTTCCTGTTATCCCTTTAGATTTTATAACACTATCCTCAATAATTTCACCGGTTTTAGGATTAACTATTTGACCTGCCTTCTTTTCTAACTCTCCATTAAGAACGTAATTTCTCCAATCAGTATCAACATCACAAATCGCACCTGGAGAAGCTAACATTCCACATTTAATATGCTGTCCCTCAATAGCTGGGCCAGACGCAGCAGAACCAGTATAAACTTCTCCCTCAAAAATGAGGCTCATCTCAGCGTTAGTTCCATAATCAGTAACTAATGAAATTCCATCTTCATCTAATATGCCTGATCTCATCAGCATAGCTAAAGCGTCAGCTCCGATTTCGTGTCTAACTGTTGGAGGAATAATTACTTCAGCCTTAGAATTAACATTTAGATTAAGTTCTTCCGCTTCAACGACTTTTGCATTTCGATTTGGAACATTTATTTTTAATTTTTTAATCATATTATCTCCAGCATAAGCTAAGTCCCTTATTTCAATTCCTTCAAATAGTGATATTTGTATTGGGTTACCACAAGCAGCGATGGTATCAACCTTGTTTAAGTCGATTTGCAATGAACTTAAAAGTTTATTTATGGTCTGATTTATTAACGCTGGCGATACATCGAGTCCATTTTCTATGGTAAAGTGCAATTGATCCATTATATTAGCGCCAGGCAATGGATGCCTTAGAGTTATTGCAGTGGATATTACCTTTCCCCTTTCATCTAGCGCCTGTGCTCTTTCTCCACTTGTACCTAAATCTAAAGCTATTTTGTATCCCATCTTTAATCTTCTTTTGTAAACAACATTGGTTTTCCTATAGCAATAATTTTTAATCTAGTTTCCAGGAGTATGCCTTTTCCATATCCAGCTTGAGCATGAGCGTATTGATCTTCACGTTCCTTTTTTATTTCTAATATATGAGCACCACTTTGAATTGCTCTATTTTTGCACTCAGTACTGTAAAAATTTATTGAATGTTCGACAGCTTCACTTAAAGAGCTAAATTCTTTTCTTTCAAATGATGAATGTAAGATACAAGGAGGATCGTCAATATCAGCAAAACCAGGTTTTGGTTTTATTAAAATTTCTATGGTTTCAAAAATGCTCCCTGTAATTGCTCCGATAGCATTTCCAACTTCTGCATGTTGCGGTACAATCAATTCAGTGTTTAAAAGTTTAGCAACTTTGGGTAAATAAGCTTCCGCCGGAGCTCCAATTCCTATAATTTTTTTCTTTAAATCTAAATTGCATTCTATATCATCTCTTCCTTTAGATTCTATCATATTGTTAAGTAGATATTGACAGATCTTACAGTAAGTAATATCAGATTTACCAATTTGTTCGTAAATTAATTTAGATAAAATTTCGCGAGTTATTTTGTTTGTAACTGCATTTTTTGCTTCTTTTATGAATTTGTTGCTTGCGAGTCCTATTCGCCGTGATTGTATTTCAACACCTATCCTTGAAGCTTTTTCGTCATATTCAGTGTATGAACCTTCATGATGAAGTAAATCTGTGGGAGTAAGACCAATCTGATTAATAATATTTAATTCAAATAGTTTGTCTAGGTCAAATGCATAGGGATTTATCCCAAGTAAATCATAAGCCTCATAAAGTGAATGAGGTCCTTTTTTCAAAACTTTTATTAATTTATCTTCTTTTGAAAATATTTTTAATCCACTTACCTTTTTCATTGCTACTAGGAAATCTGTGGTTTGAATTAGTCCTTTTTTTCTGGGATCTACATAAGGGGGTGGAAAAATTGTTTTTCGCTTTTCCATATTTTTTAATTTATCAAAAAAAGTAGGATACAATTCCGAAGCAATGCAGAGGGGTATAACACGTCGAGGGCTTAATTTTACTTTTCGATGGTCCACTATTATCCTACTATCACCTCCAACCCCTGAGGTTAAAATATCAATAGCCTTAACTCTAGTTTTCCAGCCTCCTATTGTAGCACCTTTAGAATTAAGATGTGGCCTGCCTTCCCTCAGAATTGCAATATCTGTTGTAGTTCCCCCAACATCTATTACTAAGGCATCTTTTTCATTTGTTAAAAATTGTGCTCCAATTACACTAGCAGCAGGTCCGGATAATATTGTTTCGATAGGTCTTTCTGCAGATATTTTCTCACCCATCAAAGATCCATCACCCCTTACTACCATAATTGGTGCCTGAATCTTCTTTGCATCAAATACCTTGTTTAATGATTTTATTAATTCAGATATAATAGGGATTAGTTTAGCATTTAGTACTGCAGTTGTTGTTCTCTCATAAAATCCTAATTCCGATGAAAGTTCATGCCCTGATACCACAGGTAGAGATGCTAACTTATTTACCATCCTCGTTAGGATAATTTCATGCTCAGGATTTCTAATGCTAAGATAACTTGAAATGGCAAAAGCATCAACTTTGTCTTTTATATCATTTATAAATAATTTAGCTTTTTCTACATCCAGCTTTTTTAATTCTTCTCCCCCTAACTTGTGCCCACCATCGATTTCGATATATTCATCAACAGGCAAATCAGGATATGTTTCATGTCCAACTACAATTAATCCAACTCGTCCTCCCTTCCCTTCAACAATGGAGTTAGTTGCAAGTGTTGTTGATATAGATACTAAAGAGATGTTAGATAAAAGGTTAGAATCTAGTTTATCAATGGAGTTAGAAATGCCTATAGACAGATCTTCTCTAGTTGTCAAAGCTTTTGCTTTAGCAAGTGGATTATTTTTTTCTAGATTAACAATAACCGTGTCAGTATATGTCCCTCCAGTATCTACACCTAGACCTAGTTTCTTCTGAAATGATTCAGATTGTCCTTTCATATTTTAGCTCCAAAAGCGGTGTTCTAATTATTGTGTTTTTCCAGTAACAGTATCTACCATAACTTTAATGTTTTTTGTAGGAGTTAATGGCGATATTGAACATGATGGAGCAACTAATTTTACACCTGCCTTCATCACTGATAATGTATCGTTCCTTACATCATCATCAGATCCTCGTAGTAGGTTAGTCACAGCATCTACGTTACCCAATACTGATGCACGGCCTTTGCTTTTTATAACTGCATTTTCAATATTAGATTTACTATCAATACTAATACAATCAGTTCCAGATTCAATCATATCGTCAATTATAGGGTCTGCATCTCCGCATATGTGCAATACATTAGGTCCTTTTAATTTTGAAATAAGTTCTTTATCATATGGTGCGGCAAATTTCACATAGAAATCTGGACCTAAAAGATCAACAGATGCTACCATATCTTCGACAACTACCACATCGGCGCCATGATCAAACATTGCATTTGCATATTCAGCAATTATATCTGTCGCAATATTAGAAAATGCATGCACAGTTTCTGGTGATTTTATTATCAATCTCAGTATGTTACTTGGGTCTGCCATATGTGCAGCCAATGAAAAAGGGCCATTTACGTGTCCCATAAGCGGCACTTCATTATCATATTTTTTCTTGAGAATCTCTAAAGCCTTTAATACTACTGGCATTCTTCCTTTTTCGAGTATATTCTCAGGGATCTCTACATCGTCAGGACTTTCATAGCCTCTAAAAGGAACACTGGGAATGGAATTTTTCTTATTTTCCCATTTTATTTCGCATCCTAAAATCTCAGCTTCGACAGTTTGGCAAAAAGGGACACCAATACCTTCTAATCCTGCCTGTTCCCAAGCAGCAGCTGCAAGTATAGCCATTTTTTCAGGGTCTTTATGCCCTTCAGGCCAAAATACACCTATTTTTTCCATTTGTTCAACTGCAACTGTTTGATTTGCACAAGTAACTGATGGACGATCAACTTCCTCCATAACTAATGCTTTTAAAAATCTTTCTCTTGCATTCATTATATCTCAAATCTCCCATTATTTTTTCGCTTAGAAATAAAATCATTAACTTAATATTTATAACTTATGTTATTTTTTTTAGTTTTTATAGTTTTATCTGTATTAATTACCTTAAATTTTGACATAAGTTTATGTATGGAGTTTATTATTATTCTTTTAAGTTATTAATAGAGTTTAATGCTATGCCAACCCTTGCAATTGAAATTAAAAATCTTACTCGATATTTTGAAACTGGAAAAGATACTGTTAAGGCTTTAGATGGTGTAAATCTTCAGATAAGGACTGGTGAACTTTTTGGTTTATTAGGTTCGAATGGGTCTGGAAAAACTACTTTAATAAAAATTCTTTGTACACTCCTTTATCCTACATCAGGAGAAGCTTTTGTATCTGGGATTAATGTAGTTAAGGAACCTGAAAAAATTAGGGGTAAAATCAACATGGTTGCTGGAGAAGAAACTTCAGGATATGGGATCCTTACAGTTCGAGAAAACATTTGGCTTTTTTCACAACTTTATGGTATAGAATCAGGTTTAGCTAAGAAAAGGATAGATGCGCTCCTTAAACTTCTAGGCCTTACAAAAAGAGCACATACCAGAATACATAAAATTTCTACAGGAGAGAGACAAAAAATGAATCTGTGTAGAGGTCTAGTAACAGATCCTGATGTATTATTTTTAGATGAACCTACTGTTGGTGTGGATGTAAATTCCGGCAGGACAATCAGAGATTATTTATTGAAATGGATGAAAAATAATGGAAAAACAGTGTTACTTACAACCCATAATATGGTTGAAGCTGAAGAAATATGCGATAGAGTTGCAATTATTGATAAAGGAAAGATTTTAGCATTAGATACACCTTCAAACCTAAAACAAATGTTAAATAATGAAATTATTCTTGAACTCGAGACAAATATTATTAAAAATTTATCGCTTAAATATGAGTTTTCAAAAGTTGATAATCACGAAAAAAATACATCTAACTTAAGATTTTTATTAAAAGATGAATCAGCTGTACCCGATATAATCTCTGAATTATCAGAAAAAGATGTAAAAATAAAATCACTATATAAATCTGAGCCAACCCTTGAAGATATTTTTATTAAACTTGTAGGGAGAAATATCAATGAATAATTTTGAAAGAAATTTGAGGGCGATTTATGCCAGAGCATATGTTAGAATTGCAGGTACAAATAGAGAGCTTAGTTGGATTTTTTTCACTGTATTTCTTCCACTCTTAGGCATTTCAGCATACATCTACGTTTACAAAGCAACTGCAGATCCTGAAATACTTAATTCTCTCTTAACTAGAGTGATCATCGGGGGTGCAACTTTAGCATTTTGGATGAATGTTTTATGGGGCATGGGTAATACATTTTATTGGGAAAAGGAACAAGGTAATCTCGACCTTTTTTTTATGGCGCCCATATCCAGGACATCAATCCTCCTAGGAATGGCCTTAGGAGGGATGTTTAGTACCTCTGTAAGAGCTCTTGCCACCATTTTTCTGGGGGCATTGATATTCAAAATTTCTTTTACTTTAGAGTCCCCCTTACTCTTAATTGCAACATTCTTATTGACCATGATTGCATTATATGGTTTAGGAATGCTATTTGCATCCCTTTTTTTAATGTATGGGCGAGGATCTTGGCATGTTACTAATCTTTTACAAGAACCTATATTTTTATTATCTGGATTTTATTTCCCAATTAAATTTTTAGGGTTTCACATTGCTTTTATAGCCTCAATTATTCCCCTAAGCTTAGGACTAGATTCAATGAATCAACTTATTGGAGGAAATTTTGCTCAAGAATGGGCTCTTATGCCATTGAAAATAGAATTATTAGCTTTAGGAATATTAAGTGTCTTATTTTTTTATTTAGCTATAAAATCTCTTGATTATATGGAAAATCTAGCTAAAAAAGAAGGGAGATTAACTCTTAAATACTTGTGATTAATATGTCAATAATTAAAACTTTTAAATCTTCTGCGTGGCTTGGATGGGAAATGGAAAGTAATTGGGCGAATCCATTCTTATTTGCGCTATATTCTATAGCTAGACCGATAGCAGGTATATTCCTTGTAGTTCTTATGTATTGGTTTATAGATGCTCCAGAAAACTTATTCGCTTTGATGTTTGTAGGTAGTGTATTTTATATGTATATCTTCAATGTCCTTTTTGGAGTCTCTTGGGTAATTCAGGAGGATAGAGAACATTATAAAGTGTTAAAATATATTTTCATGGCACCTTCAAATATCTATTTTTATCTTTTGGGAAGAGCATTTAGTAAAACAATCATAACAACTTTTGCAGTTTTAATCACTCTTCTTTTTGGAGCGTTAGTCTTAAACGTTAATATTATCTTTGATAAACCCTTATTTTTTTTATTATCTTTTATATTAGGAATAATCGGAATTGCGGCATTTGGAATAATTATGGCAGGTATTTCATTACTACTTGTAAGACATAATTTTTATATCGGTGAAAGCCTTGCTGGAGTATTTTATCTTTTTTGTGGCGTAATTTTTCCTCTTTCAGTTCTACCAAGTTGGGGTCAATCACTTTCTAAATTACTACCTATGACTTACTGGCTTGAAGCAACTCGAAGGTCTTTACTAGGATTTGGTGATTCATCCTTAGAGGGGGTAACCGATTTACAAATCTTTAGAAATTTATTAATGTTTGGAATTGGTTTTTTAATCTTATCTTTGATATCATTTAAATATTGTACAGATCTTGCAAAAAAAAGAGGTATTTTAGATATGACTACTTGGCATTAATTTTTTATATTAATCTCAGAATCCCTCTAGAATATTACTAATATTTAGAAATAATTATAGCTGCAAAAAACTATTTAAACTTCTAATCTAAAAAAAAATACACATGGCGGATAATAAACTTACATTTCTTCTTAAAACTGGATTCAATCAACCTGGAATTACTCGGGGTGCACTAATGTTTTCTGCAATTAGTGCCACTATGGACGTTGATACTGTTTTATATTGTGTTCAAGAAGGAGCTGATATAATGGTTTCTGGAGCCGTTGAAAATGAGAAAGTAAAAAAAGGAATCCCTACGTTAAAACAACGTTTACAAGAAGCTATTGATGCAGGTGTTGATATCCAGATATGTTCTGCTACCGCAGAATTAAAAGGAATTAAAGAAGCCGATTTAGTTAAACCAGCTCGGATAACCGGTGCAGCTACCCTCATAGATTTAGCGTTGGATAGCGATAATGTAATATGCTGGGGTTAATAATCTCGTTTCACCAGGAAATTTGATATTAATTTGATATCATTCAAATCTTCATTATCTATTTTAGTTTTCGATAACTCATTTAATGCTTTTACTTCAAATTCATTTGCTGTATCCTTTGCATACTCTAAAGCGCCAGTATCCTCTAATATATCAAATATTTCTTGAATTTCATCATTAGTTATTTTATCATTCTTATAAATTTCATTAATCCGTTTCTTTTGTTTTATCGATGCCATTTGAATTGCATAAATAATTGGCAACGTTTTCTTTTTGTTTCTAAGATCGCTAGCATGAGGTTTCCCTGTTTTTGAAGATTTTCCCCAAATTCCCATAATATCATCTATTATTTGAAAAGCAATTCCTATATTTCTGCCGAATTTTCGAAAATTATTTACAATTTTTTTGTTTTCAGTTGCTAGTGTTGCACCGATCCATGTAGAAGCTTCTATAAGAATCGCGGTTTTAAAATTTATCATCTTTAAATACATATCAATAGTTATGTCCAACCTATTTTCAAAGTCCATATCTTGATATTGGCCTTCACAAAGAGTTATTATGGCTTCGTTAAGAATTTGTATTATTTCAACAATTTTCGCATCACTAACATTAAGTTCCTTTAGTCTTAATGCAGAAAGGTTTGCTAACACATGCATACCGTCACCAACGTTAATTGCTTGATTGATCCCCCATATCTTCCAAACAGTGGGCTTGTGCCGCCTTTTTTCATCCATATCTTCAATATCATCATGAATAAGAGAAAAATTGTGAATTAGTTCTATTGCAGCCGCAGCAGGTAAAACTTTACTTTCAACTCCACAAAGAGAACTATAAACTAATAAACAAAGGGTAGGTCTAAACCGTTTTCCTCTGTATTCCTCTATTTTTTTTAAATCTCCATCAAGCCAACCAAGATGATATTTCATCATATCATAAAGGGTACCTGAAAAAGTCCGTGTTTCAAAAATTTTATATATTTCTGAATCAATGATACTGAGCCGTTTATTAAGTAAATGTTCAATATCCATATGAAGTATCCTTATATCATCTTTCATCTATTAATCCGATACTTACAAGGGCTCTTACAGGTCGTCCCCCAATATTTTCAATTCCTTTCTTATCAATAAGAACGACTGCTGCTAATGGATTTGCACCTCTTCTCTTAAGCAGATCAATAGTATCTTTCAATGTGTTACCACTGGTTGCAATATCATCAACTATTACTACATTTTTATCCTTTACATCGGAAAAATTTGAAAGTATAAAACTTGATATTTTCTTATTAGATTTAGGTTCCCAAAGATGTTTTTTAGGTCTTATAATACTTAATGATGCTTCCATATCTTCAGCTATCAAAGTAGCAATTGGAATTCCACTACTTGCTATTCCTGCAATAACATCCGGATATGGAAGTTTATTTTGTTCAATAGTTTCCCGTATTAATTCGGAAAGTGCAATAGAAAAGTATTTTAAGATTGTGGGATTGGCACCTACCTTACTCCAATCAATAAATATATCTTGAGGGACATCACCTTTAGATTTTTTACGGGTTACCATCCAAAGGGCAGTCTTCTTTGATACGTTCAGCTCATCCGCTATTTCACCAGTTGTTAGCCCTTTTTCTTTTAATCTTTGAGCCTTTTCCATAAGTTTCGTAACATTTCGCATTTTATCTTAATTGTTAGCTCACCCTATAAATTATTTTATAGCCCGTGTTTTTAGATTTGAACCACAGTTATCACATACTCCAGCATACGATTCTTTAAATTCTGTATTACAACCCATGCAAATTTTATGCCACCTAATAAATTTCTTAATCTTTTTTTCCGACGTAGAAAAACATTTTATTTTTAATTTAAGTGCAACATTTTGAATTCTATAGTCATTCGATAATATAATGGGAGAATAGCCTTTTTTTTTTAAAAAAACTGCTAAATTCAATATCTTAAGGTCCGTAGAAGAAAGTTTATACCTATCACCAGTATAATTAGAAATTTTATGAACAAGTTTTGAATCTGGCGGGTCTAATACTGCTAATTTACCTTCCTTCAAACTTAATTCTAATTTAAATCGCACAGACTCGGATTTTATTTCATCAACTACTTCATTTACGGTGTAACTTTCATTTTCAAAAAATGTAAATCCGCTTAAAAAAGCACCAGTGTCAAGAATATAAGCATCACTCATAATTTATCCTTAATCTTCTGATAAAAACTTCCTCCAAAGTGAATAAAATTTACTTTGTCTTTTGAAATATTGATACTAACTTTAGCACCAGGTGGTAATTTCTTATTTTTCTTTCCGTCAATTACGATAAATGATGAAGATTTATCAAGGGTATTTATTTCAATCTTAGAATCTTGATTGATCACTAAGGATTTATTGGAACTTTCAAAGGGACATATCGGAGTGATAATAATACTATTTAATTTAGGGTCAACAATAGGTCCTCCACAAGATTTTGAATACGCTGTTGATCCAGTTGGAGTTGAAACTATAATCCCATCAGATTTAATATTTTGAACCAATTCTCCATCGATAAATAGTGAAATATGCAAAATTTTTACTGGGACAGAAGTAATTATAACACACTCATTTAGTGCAGACCCTACTATATGATTATTCAATCGTATATCCAGTTTTAATCTACTTTCTGTTAAATATTTCCCGTGAATAATAGCGGTTATTGATTTTTCCCAATTTTTAGGGTTGATTTGTGTTAGGAAACCTTTTGTACCAAAATTTATTCCAAATATTGGCGTATTTTTATTTTTTGCTTTTGAAACTGTTTTTAAAACTGTTCCATCCCCACCTAGAACAACGTAAAGGTCAACATTCATCTCATCTATTTTACATTTATTTTTTAAATTTATTTTATCAGTATTATCTTCATCGATATACACTACATATCCCACGGAATCTAAATATTTGAATATTTTTCTTGCAAGAATTAGAGCATTATCTTGATTCTTTACTATTAATCCAACTTTCTTCATTTTAGTTCATCTAGAATTGTTATGAGTTTATCATGCATATTCTGATTTCTTGAAGCTATAAATGATAATTTATTGATTTTCTCAATACCAATGTCTAATTTAGCCCCATTTGTTCTTGTAATTTTACCCCCAGCTTCTTCAATTAATAATTTTCCTGCTGCTATATCAACGTTCCGAACACTTCCTCGTAAATCAATTAACCCATCGTAAATATTATTAGCCACAAAACATAATTCTAAAGAAATACATCCCAGACTTCTAATCCTTCTAAACTTTTTTAATAAAGGTGATAATTTTTTTATGTCGGATCCGTATAAATATGCACAATATGTTCCAAAAGCGATACTAGAGTTTCTTACTTGATTAATGATATCTCCATTACCTCCTTTTCTATCTTCCTTCTTATAAGCTTTGAATTCCGCACCATTAACCAGATTTTTTATAAATGCAAATTCTATATCCTCTAAAGTTGGATTTTCTTTAAATCTTGAAAATGCGATAGAAAATGAATATGCCGGTATCCCATTAGCAGCATTGTAAGTTCCATCAAGGGGATCAAGTTGACAAATATATTTTGGATTGTTCCCATATCGAGTAACCCCCGATTCTTCACTAACAACAATCATACTTAACCCACTATTCTGAAAAATCTTAGACGCTGCATTTTCAGCTAATTTATCTAGTTGCTTTTCGTTTTTATTTCCCACTAGCGGTGAAATAACTTTTTGAATCCTCTCCCCAATAGTCCTACTTAGCTGTAACATATGGAAATCTTTATAAGTCGAAAACTTATAAGGATATCCGAAAATGGTTACAAAAGTAGTTGAAGTCAAAACATTAAAAGTTGGAAAATTCGTCATGATTGATGGAGAACCATGTAAGGTTGTCGGAATTCAAAAAGCAAAAACAGGGAAACATGGGTCTGCAAAGGCTAGGGTTGAAGCTATTGGTGTCCTTGATAATCAAAAACATAGTATTGTCAAACCTGTTGACCAAAAAATAGATATTCCTATCATTGAAAGAAAAACTGGCCAAGTTCTTGCATTTATAGGGAAAAATGTACAATTAATGGATTTAGAGGATTATACTACCTTTGAGTTGCCAAAGCCTAAATCAGGGGAAATCAAGGGAACTTTAGTGGAGGGTGGAGAGGTTGACTATATCAAAGCTCTTAATAAGTGTAAGATTTTAAGAGCCAGATAGGTGAAGCTTTGTTCACTTCTCATCTCACGTTTGCACATAGACCTTCTGAATTAAAAGATTCTAAATATGCTTTTTTAGGTATTCCCTTTGATAGTAGTCAAAGTTACAGAGTTGGTTCGAGATATGCCCCTCGTGCTATTCGTGAAGCTTCGATTGATCTTGAAAGTTATGATATGGAAGAAAAAACAAATCTTGAAGATATAACAATATCCGATTTAGGTAATGTTGATGTGTCTTTTGGAAATTTTAAGCAAACAAATATAAGATCAACGTCTGTTATAAAATCAATTCTTAGGAAACATACTATCCCGATTTGTGTTGGTGGAGAGCATACAATAAGTTACAGTGCAATTTCCTCTTACAAAAAAAAACCATTTATTATTATTTTTGATGCACATCTAGATTTCCGAGACGAGTACTTAGGAGAAAAATTTTCTCATGCGTGTGTCACCCGTAGGATTGGGGAACTTTGTGGATATAATAACATCCTTGTCATTGGAACTAGAAGTGCTAGTAAAGAAGAACTTGAAGATGCTGAGATTCTAGGTTTGAAATTTATTGAATTTAACAATCGGGCATCTCAATCAAAATACATATCAAAAATTACGAAAGACAGGGATATTTATCTTTCGATAGATATGGATGTGCTCGATCCTAAAGAGGCAAGAGGAGTTGGAAATCCTGAACCTCCTGGTTTTAGCTATGGAGAACTTGTAAATTCTTTAGATTTTCTTCATGAATCAACATTGGTTGGTTTTGATATAACAGAGGTTATACCTTCTTTTGATAGGTATACTCCAGTACTTGCAGCTAAGATAATATTTAAAATCTTAGCCAAAGCTACACGGTGTTAATATGCGACCTAGAGAAGCTGTTTTACAAGCTTTCAATCTAGAAGTACCCGAAAGGCCTTCCGTAACACTTATTGGAGGTGGAAGTTGGACTATTTTTAATTCTGGAAATACGATTCAACAATTAGCGAGTAATCCAGAAAAACTGGCAGAAGTGCTTATTTCTTTTAGCAATAAAATTAATAGTGATATTGTGTATTGTGGTTCGGGATACGCTAACTATGTTATTGCAGCTTTGGGAGGAAAACTTAAATTTAAAAATGTTGGACCTCCCGATATTATCCCTCTTAATATAACCGATTTAGAACAAATAAATAAACTCAATATTTCCAATCTAGAAAATAACATTATAATCGAAAATATATGGAAATCTGTTAATCTAGTTTATGAAAAGCTTAGTGATAAATATCTAATTGCAATTCCAACTTGGGGACCTTTCACAATTGCTTCACATTTAAGAGGGGTAGAAGGTTTAATTATGGATCTTCATGAAAATAAAAAAATGGTTCATCACCTTATGAAATTTGCATTAGAAATAGATAAAGAATATTGTAAACCGCTCTTGGAAGATGGATTAGTAGAAGCAATACTACTTGCAGATCCAGTCGCATCTGGAGATTTAATTAATAAAAAAAGTTTTGATACTTTTGTATTGCCTTACCTTATCCGTTTAAATAAATACTACAAAAAATATGATATTAAAACTATTCTCCACATTTGTGGAAACACTACTGATAGATTAGATTCAATTTTAAAAAGTAAATATGATTGTTTTAGTTTAGATTCTAAAGTTGATCTTACTCAAGCAAAAAATCATTTTGCAGACAAAATAACTTTTGCAGGGAATATAGACCCTGTCCGGATATTAGAACAAGATACTCCCAAAGAAGTAGAATCAGCAGTTAAAAAATGTTTAGATATTGCTTATGAAGATGGGGGATACATTTTAAGTCCAGGCTGCGACATCCCTCCATCGGTCCCAATGAATAATCTCCAAGCTTTTTTTAATACAGCATTAGATTACAAATTTGCAGGCAAAATTTAAGATACTCACTATCTAAAATGCCTTTTTAGGTATTTGATTTTACATATGTCTGTACCAAATTATTATTGTATCAATACATCAGTTTTATTATATCGGTTTTTGTTATTATACCTACGGTTTTTCCTTTATCAACTACGAGAATAGCAGGGTTTGATTCCACAAACTTTGAAACCATTGAAATTTCAAGATTCTTACTTACTGATGGAAAACCATCATTCATGATGCCTACTATAGGTTTCTGTGAAATTTTCTGAAAATTTTTTTCAGATGTTATTACATTAACAATGCGTTCTTCAGAAATACTCCCTATCTGAATTCCATTATCTAAAATTGGTAATTGTGAAAAATCATTTTTTTCCATTAACCTGCTTGAACTAGAGATTGTATCTTCAGGTTTTGCATGTATTACAGGGGATTTCATAATGTGTTTTGCACAGATGCCAGGCTTAATCATTTTAGATTTGATACCGTTAAAAATTTTCCGCAGTGTAGATAATCTAGGGTCTATGTCATTTGATTCAATCCTAGCTATTTCCGATTGGCTCACTCCAGCACGTGAGGCTAATTCCGTCTGAGTTAACCCTGCTTTAAGCCTTAATTTTCGCACATCTTCATTCACTGGAAGGTCAAACATTATTATAATTATTTAATATAATACATAAATAGCTATCTAATTTATTATTATGAGTAATAACCTTATATTTGAAGAGAAAAAAATTATCGGCTTACTTAGCTTCTAATAAGGCAATCCTTTCTTTAATAATCATTTTAAGAACTGATTCGCGTTCCTTAGAATTTGTGCCAGCAATAACACTTATTTCGTTATCTGATATTTTAAATTGCTTTTTCAAATCCACATATTTTTTTTTATTAAATAATATTTTAACTTCATTACACTTGTATTCTCTCATTAATTTAACTGGTAGGGTTTCAGTTAATATATAAACTAAATTAGATTTTTTTACTCCAAATATTTCAATAGCTTTGCTAATCTGTCGCTGAGCACTAGCTTTCAACATTATTTCCATCATTAAATTTTTACTAATCATTTTTTTCCTTTTAAATGATCTTATTGCTTGAATTATGGCAAATTCAAGATGTTCTTTATCAGCAACATATCGGGAATCTAATACCTGTAAGTTATTATAGTTACTTATAACCTCATTTCCGATAGATTTATGACAATTTAATGAAAAAACCTTTATTTTATCCATATTATTTCACTCTAGCTAATTCTATTGACCCTTTACACTGACAGCGTTTATCATTTTGTAAGCTTTGAATTATTTCCCTACAAATATCATTAATCTTTCCAGTATTCTTCCCCATCATTTCTACAACTTCCTTCGAAGTTAGCTTTTGGTCAGACATTCCTGCGCCATAATTTGTAACTGTACAAACTGAAGCATAACATAAGCCCATTTCCCTTGCTAAAGTAGTTTCTGGGATACCAGTCATCCCAACAACATCAGCGCCTAAGGTCTGTAGCATTTTAATTTCTGAAGGAGTTTCAAACCGAGGGCCTTCGGTACATGCATAAACCCCCTGAGGCACAATTGTAGCTTGAGATTTGATAATATTTTGTCTAATATCATTACAATAAGGAGTGCTAACATCTATATGAACAGCTTCTTCATCGTAAAATGTTAAAATTCTATGTTTAGTAAAATCTATGAAATCATGAGGTATTACTATGTCTCCTGGATGCAGGTTAGGATTAATGCTTCCAACGGAATTTGCAGATATTATCCTTGAAATATCGAGTATTTTTAGTGCATATATATTAGCTCTATAATTAATCTTATGAGGTGGTATTGAATGATGTTTTCCATGTCTAGGGAGGAAAACTATTTTATTATCCCCTTTTTTTCCTTGATATACTTTAACCGTTCCAAATGGTGTTTTAACTTTCTTTTTAGTACTTGCTTGGAATAATTCAGAGTTGTATAATCCAGTTCCTCCGATTAATGCTAAGTTCATCTCTAAAACCTTAAATTACAATGAATAAATAAGTGGCTATACTAAAATAAATTAGTAGTCCCATTATATCCTCAATAGTAGTTACAAAGGGGCTTGCAGATATAGCTGGGTCAACTCCAAGTTTATCAAACATCTTAGGTATAGCAATACCAATTGTAGTAGCTAATATTATTGTTGAAAACATAGATGCTCCTACAATGAAACCCAGGGAAGGCATACCTTTCCAAAAATGGGCGATTAGTCCTATGGTTATACCTACTAATAGGCCCATTAGCAGACCTATCTTTATTTCTCTAAAAAAATATTTCCAAGGTTCTTTAATCTCACCAATAGCAATTCCCCTAACAAATACAGTAGACGATTGAATTCCAACATTTCCACCCATACTCATAATAACCGGTATGAAAATAGCTAATAAAACTACTGAACTAAGTGTTTCATTAAAAAATTCAATAACAGAACCTGCGAGAAGTCCCCCTATCAAAGCAAAAATTAGCCAAGGTAATCTTGCACGAACAACCAAATGTGCAGGTGCATCAACCATCTTATTTATTTTCACTTCTGTACCAGCAAGGTGCGCAATATCTTCTGTGACTTCTTCCTCTATTACATCAATTACGTCGTCAACTGTTACAATCCCTAATAATTTTTTAGCATTATCGACAACAGGTACTGAAAGTAAATCATAATCAGCAATAATATGGGATACTTCCTCCTGATCCATATCAAAGGGAACTTTTATTACATCGGGATTCATTATATTTCCAAGTTGAGAACTTGAAGCTGCAAGAACAAGGTTTTTTAGAGATAGAACTCCAATGAGTTTTTTATTGCTCAACACATATACATAATAAACAGCTTCAAAATCTTTAGTATTTTCCCTAATGTACTTAATTGTTTCACTAACAGTTGTTTCCATTGGAAGAGCTACAAATTCAGTTGTCATTAAGCCTCCTGCAGTGTCATCAGGGTACTTTAATAAATTTCTAGCTTCACTTGATTTTTCTTTTGAAAAATAACTAACAATTTTACGTCTAGATTCTATTGTTAAATCTCCTAAAACGTCAGTCATCTCATCAGGGGGTATAGATGTTAGTAATCTAGCAGCAAGTCTTGGAGAGAGAATTTCTACAAATTCTAATTGTATTTCTTCTGGTAATTCTGGAATTAGTTCAATTAAAATTTTATCAGGTAAAACTGTTAATATTTCATTTCTTTGATCAATTTTTAAATTTTGAATAATTTCAGATAGGTCATAAGGATGAATATCTTTGAATTTAATTTTAAGATTTTTAAAATCTTTCTGATTTACTAAATCAGAAACTTTGTTTAAATAATCATCATCTAAAACCATACATTACCAGAGAGATTCGATTATTTATATGGTTTTTCAATCTGAATTAAGATTTTTCCCTGTCTTGTTTTTCCAAGTAGACCTAATTATTACCAAAGATATAAAGGAGACTACTAATCCCACAATAATCATTAGGGTAAGATAAAGATAAGTAATATCCCCAATTAAGAATAGATATATACCCTCAATAATTATTCTAAACGCGATAACAAAAACTGCTAAAAGTATGTATTTCAGTAGACTTTCTTTTTCTAGGATAGCATCAATGCTCTTACCAATCAGTGCTATAATAGCCGCTAAAGCAATAAGATTAGACGATCCATTAATAATTATAGGGGCAGAATTAGGTAGATTTGAGATAGGGACACCTAGGTTACTAAGCTTATCATAACCCACAACAATACCTAATATAGCTATTAATAATGAAACACCATAAGTAAAAAAACTGATTCTTCCAGTTGCAAATGAAGCTCTCAATTCTTTAGTTCCTTTTTCAAATAAATTTTCAAGGCTAAAACCTTTGATTAACAAAAAAACTCCAACGATACCTACTATTAATCTCCATCCATTTTCTCCTAATAGCATGTAGAGAACAGCTGCTACACCAGGAGCACCGATAAAAAGTCGAGCTAATTTTGGATCTTTTACTATATCTTTTAAAAAATCTTGAAGAAGGTAATAAGTACTCTCTAGCTTTTCATTTTGTTTTACAATTACTCTTCTCACGGAAATAATTTTAATGCGAGATTCAACTATCGGTAGAATATGGTCGTCTTCAGCACCGTCGCTAACAAGTACAGCTCCATCAGGGCGGTATTTCTTTATAGCTTCATCAATTTGGTGAGAAAGCTTTGTATCGGATTTTAAACCAAGTTCAGGATCTCCTAATACTGCAACAACTTCTGAAGAAACGCCTTCATTTTTATATTTATCATAAATACGTATAGCTTCAAAAAGGGCATTAGTATCAGTTTCTATTGGATCTGCTAAACCAAGTCTTGTAGCAACTGATAAAACAGATTCTTTACCATAAATTGGGCCTTCCTCACCTATTTTGGTTGTAACGTCGGCGTCACGGTCAATACAAATGACCAGAACCCTCTTGTACTCCATAATTTAAACCTATACTAAATCAAACCTTCTTAAAAGATATATATCATCTAAATCGAGCTTTTCTCCCCTTTTAAACCTTTCGTAAATATTTTTTGCTTTATTCTTTTCTTGGGTTAAATTTTTTTGAATACCCGTATTAGATTTTTCTTGGGAAATATTCTTAATTTTCTTTGTGAGTTTACCTCTTTTTTCAAGTTCTTTTGTATGCTCAATTCGAAGATTATCTAAAATCGGAGCAATTATGCCACGTTGATCATTATAATATTTAATTTTATCATTATGCTCCCGAATTTTCTCCAGAATTTTAAGGAAATCTTCATGGTAAAGTTGAGATTTTTGTGATAATTCAAGAATAACCGAATGTTGTTCTTTGGCATTTTTCTTAAGTTTATCTATATCATGGGACAATTTTATTAATCCTTTGAATTTGTTCAAAGTTTTGGTGATACTATTAATTCTTTCTATAATAGCATCTTCCTTCTTTGTTTCCATTACGCTAGTTTGTAACTTCCATTCTAAGCTTTTTACTTCTTTTTGTAATTTCTTAAAATCGCCCTTTGGTGAATTATTTTTAGCAGCATTAAACTCAACTAATAGAGACTTTACACTACCATTTGCCGTATCTCGTATAACCTTTTTGGACTTAACTTGATTATTGAATTTATTACGTAATTTTCTGAGATTATTGGCTTCGGTATTGAGAATCCCTATTTTATTAATCAACTCCCTTTTTTTATTACCAAAGTCCCTCATTTCACTTCTTTTTAAAGAAATTTGACGTTTTAAATCATTTAATTTTTTTCTGACCATTACTTTATTCTTATTTAAAGCGTCAATATCATCAGTCTTGAGAATATACGGTAAAATTCGGGTAAGATCTTTTTCGATTATAACAACATCAGCTAAATCATTTAATGTTCCATGAGAGTTAAAAGCAATTCCAACATTAGCTTTATTAAACATACTAATATCATTACTACCATTTCCCACAGCAGCACATTCATCAAGCGAAATGCCAGCACTCTTGGCTAATCGAGCTAATATTTCCCCTTTTGTCCCCTCCTTAATAGTTGGTCCTTTAACTTCACCGGTAAGCTTACCATCATTAAGTTGTAATTCATTACCTACAGCATAATCTACTTTCAGCTCTTTTTTTATTTTTTCTGCAACAATATCGAAACTACCACTGATCGCATAAACTTTAATTCCTCTTGATAATAGTTCATTAGTAGTTTCTTTAGCACCTTTCATAAGAGGTAGATTGTCAACAATTGTTTTAATTTTGTCATATTCTAATCCCTTAAGAAGTTTCGAACGTTCTAGAAGTGAATCTTCTGATGATAATTTACCTTTTTTGACCTTTTCCTCAATTTTCAAAGCAAGTTTCTCTTTACCTGCAAATTTTGCTAATTCGTTAACTGTGTCACCGTCGATTAAGGTATTATCTAAGTCAAAAGCTACTAACTTCAACAAATCACCTCAATAGAAATCAAAATATTTATAGGCATCACCTTCGTCAAAACAGTACTTAACTTCATTAAAATTCATTTTGAATTCTACTACATCTTTTTTAACCTTTTCGGTAGATTCTCCATTTAATACTATCCTTTTGAAGAAATCTGCTATTTCAGTCATGTCTCCTTCTTTCATTCCAAGACGTGTCAATTCTTGAGTACCTAAGCGAATTCCTGTAGGATTTGTAGCATTCTTAATATTATCCCACGGTAAGAGATTCTTATTAATTATTATATTTGCTTTTTCTAGTCTTTCTGCAACGCGAGTACCGTTCCCATTTTTTGCCACATCAACTAATATTTGATGAGACTCAGTGAAACCAAATTCCTCACAAAGAACATTAAAGCCAAAATTAGATAATGAAGCTGCAAGTGCCTTAGAATTTTTTATTATTTGTTTAGCATAAGCTTCGCCAAATTCAAGCATTTCAGCAATAGCAACAGCTAGACCAGCTATATGATGTAAATGATGATTAGAAACAATGCCTGGAAAAACAGATTTATGAATCTTGTTTCTATGTTCAAGTTTCGATAATATTATGCCTCCTTGAGGCCCAGGAAATGATTTATGTCTCGAGCCTGTAATAATGTCGGCACCTTCTTTTAAAGGTTGTTGAAATTGTTTGCCTGCAATTAGGCCTAATACATGAGCTCCATCATACATAATTGTGGCACCTACTTCATTTGCAACGTCATATAATTCTTTGATAGGATGTGGAAATAGAAAAACGCTCGCACCAAAAAGTATTATTTTTGGATTCTCAGAACGTATTCTATTAATTGCTAGATCAACGTCCACATTCATGCTTTTTTCATTAAATGGAAAACCTTTCACTTTTAATCCACGGATACCAGCGGCGCTAAGTTCAGCATGGCTGATATGGCCACCATGAGGTACACGTAAAGCCATTATTGTATCTCCTGGATTTGAAAATGCAAAGTAGGCAGAAATATTTGCAACAGTACCTGATGTCGGTAGAAGATTTACATAACCAGAATCAAATAATTCTTTCGCTAGTTTTACAGCTAAATTTTCAACTTCATCAATGTACCTACACCCCTGATAAAGTCGCTTACCTGGATCTCCTTCAGCGTATCTGTGTCCAAAATCGCTAGCACTAACTTCACGTACAAGGGGACTAGTAACATTTTCACTTGCAATCATCGGTAAAGAATCGTGCATCCAATTATGGTGTTTTTTTATTGATAATCTAATTTGATTTGCATAATTTGCATAACTCATGAATTATTCCTCTTAAAATAGTTTTTATTAAATTCTTATATTCTAATAAAGTTCGAAGTTGTTATATTAATAAGTTATCCCTCTTGAAGCTTTACTCATAATAGTGATTTAGATATGACTTAAAGAGTAAACCTCATCTAATTTAAAATGATTATTAAACTTAGAGAGATAACTAAACACCACGTATTGCACAATAAAGATATTGCTGAGCATAACCTGCATATTCTCCCCATTTTTTTTTTGCATAATTATCTATTTCTTTAGGTTTACTAATGCCATAATATTTCTTCATAGCTCTTTGCATCCAAACATCTAATGGAAATGCCTCCAAAAATCCATAACCAAAAAGCAATATGCAATCTGAAACTTTATTACCAACCCCAGGGAATTCCATTAACGTTGATTTAGCTTCCTGATAATCCATTTCCCCTAAAGTACTAAGATCGTAAGATGGCATCATTTCCCCGATTTTGTATAAAAATTTCTCCCTATATCCTAATTTAAGTGGTCGTAAATCAGTTTTTAAGATTTGTTCAGGGGATAGAATCTTACCGTTGATCATAAGACTTTGAACATTCTTACTGATACGCGGAATATTGTTATTTATGGAACAAACAAAGCTTACTAAAGTTTCCCAAGGGTCATTTTTTGTTATTCGTAACCCATTATAAATTTTAATAGATTTCTTCAAAATTGTGTCAGTTGAAATTTTTTTATAAATTTTATTAAGGTCATCATCTGAACGAAGAAATTCCATTATATAATCTTTGAAAATTGGAGTATAATTTAATTTGTTTTCTTGAAATAAAACACATTTCACTCCATCAAAAAATCTATAGTAGTGTCCACCTTCTTTATTCCAAATGAATTGCGGCGGTTGACCACTTTCCATTGTTAATTTTAAATTTATAAGTAATTCATTATTCATTAAAATCTTAGATTTTTATATGGTAAGGGTAAAACGTCCATTATCCTTTTTCTATTTATTTTTTTAGCATCTCTCTCCTTTATCTTCTGAAGAAGATCTATCATCTCAATTCCTGGCTTTTCTAATTTTAATTTTTGAACATCAATAATTTTATCACGTTGCATTTTATTAAGAATTTGTTTTCCTTCCTTGGTACGAGCAATTATAGTTGAGAATTCTTTAGGCGAACCTACACTTCCAACAGAAAAATCAGAAAGTCGCGATACAAAGTCATGGCATGATTTACATCCAGCTCTAAGATATTCATGTGCTTCTTTTAGAGGTATCAATATTTCATCATCGCCAATATTTACTATCACATTTTTACCTTTAATATCTATGCGAGTCATATCCTTAAGGTCTATTTTATTTTTTTTAGAAATTAGATTTTTCATTAGTCCATCAAATAGAAAGTTTCCTTTACAAAATAATGCTATTGTAAATTTAACATTTGGTAATTTTACATCATCAATAGGATAATTCTGAATTTTTCTTAAACCTTCTATTTGGCAAGGAACACCAACCATAGCAATGTTGTTTATTCCACGTTTATTTGCCTCTTTTAACATTCGTATACTAGCACTATTTGAATATCGTGTTCCACCAGTTTTGTTAAGTTCATTCTCTTTGGTAACAAGCATTGGCTTGGTTTTCCAGGGATTGTCGTCATCAATCCCGGATACTATCGCTCCATCTACAAGCTTATTCTTAAGAAGATATCTTACTAGTGCGGTAACAAATCCTCCATCCTGTCCTTCTTTAAGTACATTTTTATTAACCGCTTTAGCTGCTATCATCTCTTCAACATGACCTAATAAACCTTCATCAATTTCTCCGAACAATTTTTTTTCTGCATCACCAAAAGATAAAAAAGCTCTAGGACATAAGGCTAAACAATAACCACAGTTAGTACATTCCCCTGTTAATTTGGGATATTCGTCAACGTCTATAACATCATCAGGGCAAACAGATTCACAAACACCACAACCACTGCACAAATCTTTAAATATAACTTCGTGTTCAAGAGCTGAGTATCCTTCTTCTCTACCTAACCATCTATACTGTAATATATCAAATTTTGATAATTCCATAATATCCTTGAAAAAATTTAACGATTATATTAAATAAATAAAATTCTAATAAAATGACATATTCTTTATCTATAGTTAATATTATTTTTTTTCTTAAGTAGATGGGCCCGTAACTCAGTCTGGCTAGAGTGGTTGGCTCTTAACCAATTTGTCGCGGGTTCAAATCCCGTCGGGCCCGTAATTCAAAAAAATTAGCGGGTATATTAGAAAAGGAAATTATTAAAGAATATAGAAAAATTTCGTAAGGTCACTTTTTTTCTAATCATTCTTTAAGATTTTAAACTGCAAATTCGAAAAAATATGAATATGATTTTTAGTCGTTATAACTTTTTTAATTTATGATAGTCAAAGAATCATACATTAAATAAATAGCTAGGATTTTTTTGCGCCTTTGAACTATCCAATTGGAATAATTGTAGATTTATAAAGGTTAAAAACAATGATCCAAAATAAATCGGGTGATTACGATAGATTAATAAAAAAAACCCTGGAATTTATTGCCTTATACTACGAACATGGATTACAAATTCCAGATAATCTTATACAAAATATTGGAGATTTCATAATTGCCAAGAAATTGTATAGGCGTTTTAGTAGCCCCCATATCCACAGGTTAACTGACCAAAGACACAATATTTTTTATCATGGAAGACAGAAATTAAATCTAAATATTGAAATAAACAAGTTGAAGATAAAAGTTGAAACTAATAAGAAACTTCCTCCAGAAAAAAGTAGTAAAAAAGACTGGGAGTATGATCTCGAAAAACTAAATCCTATTAGTCATACTGCCTTTGTAGGAAAAGATAAAGTCGATATAATAATAGGGGTAATACTCTATTTTAATGACGACCATTCTGAAATTGAAAAAGAGGTTATCTATATTTTTAATAAAAGCGATTTTAAATATTTTAAAAATGATTTTTGCAATATTGAAGATTATAAGACAATTGCGAACATACTTTATGTTAAGGGGCAACTTCCTCTAGAAAAAAAACGAAAAGTTGATGTTTATAATAAAACAATTTATAGAAATTTATTTTTAAAGTCTGAAAATAACTGGGAAAAAATAAAATCTCTTCTTTAAATTTATTTTGAAAATCTAAATTTCTAAAAGATTTTTAAATAGAAACATTTTTGTATTATGCCATTGTATTTTTTTTTAAAGAGGTGCTATGATGGTAGAAGCTTATTGTGTAAAATGTAGGTCAAAACGAGAAATGAATAATCCTGAATCAATAACAATGAAAAATGGGAAACCTGCAACTAAGGGTGTTTGTCCAACATGCGGAACCAAAATGTTTAAAATAGGTGGATAAATTATAAAAATTTATTAAGAACTAATCCCGTTAGTAGCTTTGGATAGAAGTATGTTGCCTTACCAGGCATCTTCTCTCCTTTTTTAGCAATATCAATAACATCTTTTAGTTTTGTGGGTTTGACAAATATTGCAAGTTGATAATTATTTTTATCAACAAGACTTATTGCATCTTCGCAATCAATTATATATTCAACTTTATTCTGGATTTTATTGATATTTAAAATATGTTTTAGGATTAGATAATGAACAGTAGATACATCTAGCCTACGCCATCTTTTTGATTTATCTTTATTTCCTATGTCATCCAAAACATTATAATTTTTTAAAACTAAAAGAAAAAATTTATTCTGATAATATAATCCTAAGATTTTTTTATCCGGAATATTTTTAGAAAACTTCTCCATTTCAATCGTTATATCTATTTTGCTTTTCCCTTTGGATAAGTCTATGATATCGAAATGTTCCTCTATCCTGGGTAGAATATTTTTCAGATTAATATTTTTGATATCTTTAATAACACGATGGGCAGGAAGAATCGTAATACCTCCATAATCTATATTTGCAAAAAACATCATAACATATTTGGATGTATCATCTTTGCTTTTAATCCAGAATTCACGAGCTGTTTTATACCTATGGTGCCCATCTGCTATGACAACTTGCTTATTTTCCATTGATTTAACAATTCTATTAATTATTTGAGGATTACTAATTTTCCACATGCGATGATGAACTTGTTCGGCAACGACGTCTGATATTAACTCACCATTATTTTTGTGATCTATTAGACTATCAATATCATTTGAAGAATCTTGATAAATAGAGTATATTGAACTAAAATTTGATTTACATTTACTTATAAGAGCTAATCTATCTTTTATTTGTTCATCAAGAGTTTCTTCATGAGGTAATATGGAACTACCCTCAACTTCATCTATAAGTGCAAGGGCAATGAACCCTTTGAAAATTTTTGTTTCATTTTGAAATTGATATTCTCCTTCATAAACATATATTGAAGGTTCACCATCTTGGATAAGTACACCATTCATTAACCATTTTTCAAGATACGAAGATGCCCTGGTATATCTATTATTGTTAGAGGTATCATCTGCGTGAGATTTACCTAATATTAAGCGAATTACATTAAATTCTGTTTTGTTATAATATTCAGATTGTTGTTCTTTTGTTATAACATCATAAGGTGGAGCTACAACATTTTCTAAATTAATCGCCTTATTATTATAGCGTAATCCCTTAAATGGAATTAACTTAACCATGATATTTTCCTTTTTTTTTAGTATATTTTAAATGTTTTGATTTTATTGGATTAATATTTTACTAGATTACGTATCTCATTTTATAATTCACTTGTTTAAATTGAAACGTATTAAAAAAAAAATAAATTTTTTTTGAACTATAATAAAAAAAAGCGTAAATTATATAAATTTGGACAGTCTGAAATCTTTCGTAATAATTGAGAAATACTTATTCTTTGGAGTGGTAGCTCAGTTTGGGAGAGCGCTAGACTGAAGATCTAGATGTCGCGAGTTCGAATCTCGCCCACTCCATATTTTATAATAAAGAAAGATTTAACTCATTAAAATTAGGATATATAATTGTAGTTCCAAATAATTTTATGATTAATAAATTCAACCTTTTAGTATTTTCTTCTTTTCTGCAAGAAATTCTTCTCCGGTAAGAATTCCATTTTCTTTTAGTTTTGCCAATCTCTCGAGATTACTAATTTTGTCATCTGGAATAGATTCATGTTTAGACTTATTAATCGTGATATACGTACACGCGTCGCATAATCTTCTTTTTTTAGTTTTATCTTCCATTTTTAATAAATTTTTTATGTTTTCACTTTAAAATGGTTAACTTCGTTTTGCTATATTTTGAAAATGTTATCATCTATCATTATATTAATAGTTATAATAATTAGTAAATATTATGATTCCAAAATCTATTCTTGGTAAAACTGGTGCTAGAGTAACTATTTTAGGTTTGGGAGGTGAAGGACTCCTCCGAACTTATAATTATGAAAAAGAAGCTTACGATTTAATCAATCGGGCATTAGATCTAAAAATTAATTATTTTGAATCAGCTAGAGCGTATTCTGGAAGTGAATCCTACTACGGTATTGCCATCGGAGAGAAACGTGATGAGATTTTTCTATCGAGTAAATCCCATGCCCGAGACAAAAAAGGAGCTTTAAAACACTTGGATAAGACATTATTAAACATGAATACAGATTTTTTGGATTTATGGCAAATTCACGATGTTAGAACTGAAACAGATATTAAAGAGATATTTGGTCCAAATGGTGCAATTGAAGCCTTCATTGAAGCGAAGGAAGAAGGGGTTGTAAAATTCATAGGGATTACCGGACACCAAAGTCCGGATATACTTTGTGCATGTTTAAATAGATTTGATTTTGATACTGTTTTATTACCTATAAATCCTGCAGAACCTCAATATGAAAGTTTTATTGAAAAAGTCATTCCACTTGCAACAGATAAAAAAATGGGAATAATTGGAATGAAGGTTTATTTAAGAGGATTAGTACGAAAATTACCCTTTTATACTGGAATGGACCCATTTTTTAGATTTGCATTATCGCATCCTATAACAACGGCTGTAATTGGATGTGATACTATCCATCAGTTAGAAGAAAATGTAAGTTATGCAAAGCTTTTCAAAAAAATGTCTGAAAAAGAAAAAAATGAATTAATAAATCTTATCTCACCTTATGCAACAAAACTCATGTATTATAAAATATAGAATTATTTTTTTATAAATACTCCATGTTGGTATTCGTTAAATGCAATCTTTAACTCTTCCTCTGTGTTCATAACAATTGGTCCTCTCCAGGCTACTGATTCACCAATTGGATGCCCGGATAGAAGAATAAATTGAACTTCCCTGTCTTCAGTTTTTACAGTCAATTTACCACCCTTTTTAAAAATTATAAGGTGTTGTGATTTGACAATCTGACCTTTATCAAAATATGCTTCACCTGAAATGATATAAGCAATAACATTGTGATTTCTATTAAAATTTAAATTAAATTCGGATTTAGGTTTAATAATTACTTGAAAATATTGTACTTCTGATATTATCTCTTTAATAGGGCCGGTTATATTACCAATTTTTCCACAAATAAGTTTTAAAGTTACACCTGGACTAAAATTAATTTTAGGAATTCTATTTTCTTCTAAATGTTGATACCTCGGAGATATCATCTTATGAGAAGCTGGGAGGTTTACCCAAAGTTGAAATCCGTGGAGTAATCCCTTCTTTTGTCGGGGCATCTCTTCATGAATAATCCCACTACCTGCAGTCATCCATTGTACTTCTCCAGATTTAAGGGTCCCATTATATCCTAAATTATCACGATGATTAATCTCTCCTTTGAGAAGGTAAGTTATAGTCTCGATTCCTCTATGAGGGTGAAATGGGAATCCTTTGATATAGTCTTCAGGATTCGAAGAATAAAAAATGTCAAAAAGTAAAAAAGGATCTAAAGATGCGTCATGATATCCAAATGCCCGATTTATATTTACTCCAGCCCCTTCAATTGTTGGTTCACTCCTTGTTATTCTAAGAATTTTTTTCCTCATTCAGATTTAACAACGATTGTTAACAGTTGGAAATTAAAAATAAATAATTGGATTGCCAAATTCTTAAAATTTTAGTTTATGAGATTGTATAATGTATCACGCTGCTGGGGGTGTAAGCCAGAGTTAATTATAATATCCTTTATATCTCTATCTGTAATCATCTCAAAAGAAAGCCCAGCACTACGGGATATTTTTTCTTCCATTAATGTGCCGCCAAGATCATTTGCACCATAATTAAGCATCAATTGGGCTAATTTAGGGCCAAATTTAACCCACGATGCTTGGATATTCTTAAAATTATCTAAGAAAAGACGTGAGGTTGAGATTATTTTTAAATCTTCTATACCGGTTGAGCCTCTTCTACTTCCATTTGATTTATAGAGAGGAGCATTATAATGCACAAAAGATAACGGAACGAACTCTGAAAATCCATTTGTTTGATCTTGGATGTTTCGAAGAATGCTAAGATGCTCAATAATGTTCTCAGTGGACTCAACACGCCCATAAAGCATTGTAGATGTAGTTGGGATATCTGATTTATGAGCTTCCATAATAATCTCTATCCATTCGTTAGATGTGATTTTTTCTGGACATATTTTTTTTCTAACATCATCATTAAGAATTTCTGCAGCTGTTCCAGGGATAGAATCTAAACCATCATCTTTTAAAATTTTAATTACCTCATTAATGGAAATCCCATTTGATCTAGAAATATATGATATTTCCATAGGAGAAAATGCGTGGATATGTAGATTAGTGGACTCTTTAATCAATTTAATTAAAGACACATAGTAATCTAGTTCGACATGTGGATGGAGCCCTCCCTGTATACAAACTTCTGTTGCACCAAGTTTCTCAGCATTTATACATTTTGAAAGAACTTGATCAGTTGATAAAAAATAAGATTTTGAACTATCCATTTCTTGACGAAACGCACAAAAACTACAATGATTAATACAGACATTTGTGAAATTTATATTTCGATTAATTACAAAAGTTATATCTTGCCCTATCTTTTTTCGAGTTATTTGGTTAGCAACATTTGCAATTATAAATGATTCTGCAGGCGACGATTTTAGAAGTCTTAATCCTTCTTCTTTAGATAAACGTTTATTTTCAATAGCTCGATGAAGAATTTCATCTAAGTAAGAATCAATCGTAAATGAATTATAAAATGCCATTATTTAACTAACCCATCTTTGTTCACATAATTAAGTATTAGTTCTTCAAGTTCATTAGAATACCAACCTTTATTTATGAATTTTGGATATATAGGGAGACGTTCCCTAAGTTGAAAGTTTAAATTTGTTAATATCTGTTTAAGATTCGGGATATCTGGCCAGTTATCCATTGGATTGATATAATCTGTTGTTACTGGAGAAATTCCCCCTAAATCATCCATTCCAAAAAGAGGGTAAATACTCCAAGTGTAAGGATTTAGATTAGGAGGAATCTGAATTCCTACTTTTGGAAAAAGATTTCTCGCCATTTTTAGGGTGTATATCATTTTGTAAGTTGTAGGTGTAGGGAATTTTTCCATAGACGTTTCTTTTTTTGGCCTAAAATTTTGAATGATAATCTCTTGAATATTATTGTATTTAGAATGCACCTTCGCAATCTCATTCAAAGAATCTTCAATCTCACCCATAGTCTCACCAATCCCTATCAAGAGACCCGTTGTATATGGAATTTTTAATTTACCTGCATTTTGTAACGTTCTCAATCGAACTTTCGGTTTTTTACTGGGACAATTATAATGAGGCATCCCTTCTAAATGAAAACGTGTTGAGGAATTTTCTAACATCAATCCGAGAGATGCATTTAATTCTTTGATAGTTTTAAGTTCTTCTAAATTCAATACACCAGGGTTAGAATGTGGAAGGATACCATGTTTGAGTGAAAGACGGCATAGATCATATAAGTATTCTAAGCTACTTGAAAAACCCCATTTTTTAAGTTGTTTCCGGATGAAAGTGTTACTTTCAGGATTTTCTCCATATGTAAAGAGTGCTTCTTTACATCCCATTTTTTTTGCAGTTAGAATTAAAGAGTTTATAGTGCGCATGGACATTATTTTGGGTTTATTAGATTTGAAACCACAGTAGGCGCAAGAATTAATACATGCATCTGTTACTGGAATGAAAATATTCTTTGAATATGTTATTAACATTTTGTAATCCGTTTATTTATTCGATGTTATAACTTATATATTTAAAAAGTATAAATGGAGCAATTAAATGATTGTTAGAAAATTTAAGGATAGTACTGATATTTGTAAAATGGTTAAGCCTTATAAAAAAGTGGCTATAATTGGCTGTGGAGGGTGCTATGGGGAAGGGGGCAAACCTGGAGTTTTAAAAATTGAAAAACTTATTAAAGAAACTGGAATCGAAGTTGTTGCATCAGGTGTAACAGGTAGACAATGCGCATGGAAAGACAGGGCTTCTAAGAAACAATTAAAGGATGATGATGCAATTATTACCCTTGCAAGAACTTCAGAAAGAATTAAAGAAGCAGATGTCCTTGTGTCTTTAGCATGTGGTGTAGGTGTCCAATCATTAACCTATTTTGCAGGTAAAAAAGCAGTAATTCCTGGATTTGATACTTTTTTTATGGGACTCCCTGAAGGTGAAGTTTTTAAGGAACAATGCATAGGCTGTGGAAATTGTATATTGCATTTAACCGGTGGTATTTGTCCAATAGCAAAATGCCCTAAAAGTATTATGAATGGCCCCTGTGGAGGGGTATTAGATAATAGTTGTGAAGTTTACCCTGAAAATAATTGTATCTGGATTGATATATACAATCGGCTTAAAGATATTGGCGAACTAGAAAATATGAAGATTATAAACAATCCTAAAGATTTTTCAATTCGTGTACATCCTAGGAGTATAAGATGATATTTAGCAAACTTATGCGGTCTTTAAAAGAAAATAAATTCACAATTAGTGGTGAAATTGATCCACCAAAAGGTGCCGACCGAACTACAATAATTGAGCAAGCCGAATACTTGAAAGGTCATGTTATAGCTTCTAACGTTACTGATAATCCATTAGGGATAGTAATAATGAATACCCTAGTCCCGTGCTTTATAATGCAAAATGAAGTAGAAATTGAAGCTGTTTATCAAGTAACTTGCAGAGACCGTAATCGAATTGCAATCCAGAGTGATATCCTAGGAGCCGCTGCATTAGGGTTAAAAAATGTTCTTGCATTAACTGGTGATCACCCACGGATGGGTGATCATCCTGAATCAAAAGCTGTTTTTGATCTGGATAGTGTCCAACTTACGAAATTATTACGAATTATGATAGATGAAGGTACAGATATGGCAGGTAATAAGTTAAAAGTTGCACCAAAAATGCATGTAGGTGTTGGACTCAGTCCAGGAATGCGACCTCTTGAAACTGAACTTATAAAATTTGAAAAAAAAATTAGAGCTGGCGCTGAATTCTCACAGACACAAGTAATTTATGATTCAAATATACTTGGAGAATTAAGGGATGAAACAAAAGATTGTGGAATTCCGATTTTAGTAGGTATCGCCCCGTTAAAATCGTTAGGAATGGCAAAATTTATGGCAAAACATGTCCCCGGTGTTGTAATACCTGATGATATTATGCAACGTCTAGAAAAATCTACTAATTTAAAAGAAACAACTATCGATATAACCTCTGAGTTACTTAGAAACATTAAAGAAGTAGGGTTCTCTGGAGCTCATATCATGCCTGTAGGTATGGATTATGCAGTGGGGGAAATAATTAGTAGAGCCGGACTAAAGTAATTTATAAATTTATACATTGAGTATATAATATTGCAAGATAATTATATAAGGAAACTCTATGAGGACTTTTGCATTATTAACTTTAAATCGAACTGACGAAGCAAAAAGTCGTTTATCTTCTATACTCTCTCCAGATGAGAGAAAACAGTTAGTAATACTAATGGCTAAAGATATTCTTGATTCATTAGTTGAAATTGACACCATAATAATAAGTAGGGAAGACCTAAAAAGTGAATTTAAAGAATATAAACATGAATTCCTTCTTCAACGAGATAAAGGATTAACTAATGCAGTTGAAACAGCTAATATAGCAGCTATTAAAAAAGGAGCTAATGCCACTATATTTCTCCCAGGGGATGTTCCATTAATAAATAAGAAAATTATAAAGGATATTATTTCTTATGGGGAGGATCATAAAGTGATAATAAGCCCCGGAAAAAGGAATGGTATTGGGATGATATATCGAAGACCGCCTAATATAATAAAAACTGTCTTCACCAATCAAAGCTTAGTAGACATCCTTAATACAACAAGCGATACAGAAGACAATGTATTTATCTATAATTGCCCTAATCTTTATACAGATATTGATATTCCAGCAGATATAGAAGAATTCTTAAAGATGGGAAAGGGTAAACGGACCTTTGACTATCTTTCGTCAAAATTAGAAAAAATTTTATAATTTGTTAACAAAATCTTTCAAAATAATGATAATAAGAAAAGATATTCAAAAAATTGTTAAAGAATATACCAGCAATGTAACTATAGGTATATTTGGATCCCATTCTGCAAAGGAAATTGGAATGGCTGCAAAAAAATCAGATTTTAGAACTGTTATAATTGTTGAAGAGGGACGAGATCAATTTTATACAAATTATCATTCCCATTTATATGATGAGATAATAGTAGTGAAAAAATTTAGAGATATACTAAATAAAAATGTCCAGAATAAGCTACTAGAACTCAACACCATATTTATTCCAAATAGAAGTTTCTCAGTATATGTCGGATATGATGGAATAGAAAATAAATTTAGGGTTCCAATTTATGGTAACCGAAATATTTTAAGATCGGAAGATAGAAAAGATGGAAAAGGACAGTACTATCTATTAAAAAAAGCTGGGATTAGAACCCCTAAAAAAGTTATAAAACCTGAGGATATAGACCGACTTTGTATAGTAAAAGTACAACAAGCGAAGAATATTTTAGAACGCGCTTTTTTTTATGTTAATAGTTTTGATGATTTTAAATTACAGTCGCAAGATCTAATTAATAAAAAAATAATTAACAAAGATGGTCTAGAGGACGCTAGGATCGAGGAATATGTGCTCGGTTCAAGGTTTAACGCTAATTTTCATGGATATGGATTAATTGATAAATTTTGTGATTTTGACCTTGTTGGATTTAGCGATAGACGACAAGTTAATCTCCAAGGTTTTTTAAATCTACCTGCTAGAGACCAATTAAAGATTAATACTCCAATCAAAAATGAAGAGATAGGGCATTATGGAATAACTATGAGAGAATCAAAGCAGCATCTTGTTTTTGATGCAGCAAATCGTTTTAGAAAAGTTGTAAAAGAAGAATATGATGTAGGAATGATCGGGCCGTTTTCACTTCAAGGAGCAATAGCATATAACCCTGATAATGAACTTGAATTTGTAGTATTTGACGTTAGTCCTAGGGTCCCTGGAGATCCTGCAATGGGGCCAACATCTCCTGAAATGAGAAACCTAAGTCTTAAGTATCATAGAAACATTAAGGACCCTTTAGATCTACCAATGATGGAGATAAGAAAAGCGATTAAACTTAAGAGAGTTGACGAGATAATTACTTGAAAAATTATTTATTTGCATTTACATGCAAAAATATATTCGTCACAATTGTCGCATCTTTCAAACTGTGGATGATTAGGGAATATTTTCTTCTCTAGAGCCCACATCCTGCCACCGATGTTGCCTTTATCAGGATCAAAAAACATTTCAAATTCATCTAATCTAAGTTTTAATTCCTTAATATCTTTCTTTAATTCTATTATCTCTTTATCGATACTCGTGTTATCATTCATGAGGAACCCCATATTTTTTATTTAATATTGATAAAAAAGATGTTTTATTAAAAGCATCTAACTGTTTTTTTACGGTTTAAGTTAATCCAGGTATATAGTTTTCTACAAAAAATAAAAAATAATTATTATTATTTCTGCAGGAATTTAATTGATAAGATGAGGGTAATTTATTTTATAGTGTAACAATAATTCTAATTTGAAATGGTTATAAAATCAAAAGAGATTGAAGATATAGTCAATTCCTATAGTGATAAAATAACAATCGCCACCCTTGGAAGTCATTCTGCTCTTCAAATACTTAAGGGAGCAAAAGATGAAGGATTTAAAACTTTAGCGATTTGCGAGAAAGGTAGAGATGTCCCTTATAAACGGTTTAAAGTAGCTGATGAGATTGTTACATTAAATTCCTTTAAGGATATTCTTGATGAAAAAATAATTAGACAACTTCAAGAAAAGAATACTTTGTTAGTTCCCCATGGTTCACTAATTGCACATGTAGGGATAGAGGGAATTGAAAATACTTTGAATTTGCCGATAATTGGAAATCGAAACATTCTTCGTTGGGAAGCTGATAGGAATTTAGAGAGAAAATGGCTAGACAAGGCAGGTTTAAGAATGCCAAAAGAAATTTCAGACCCTAAAAAAATAAAGCAATTATCCATAGTAAAATTTCCAGGTGCAAAGGGAGGAAAAGGATATTTTCTTGTAAATAATCATTCTGAATTTATAAAAAAACTACGAATATTGAAAAATAACAATCAAATAACCTCTTACGATGCGGAACACGCTACTATCCAAGAATATATAATTGGTGTTAATATGTATCTTTCATATTTTTATTCTCCATTAAATGATGAAGTTGAATTTTTTAGTATAGATAGACGGTGCGAATCCAATATTGATGGTCTTACACGCATTCCTGCATCTGATCAAATTAACACTCTTATTGAACCTAGTTATGTTGTTGTAGGAAACAGTCCACTAGTAGTTCGTGAATCACTGCTTTCTAAAATTTTTAAAATGGGTGATCAGGTTGTCAATGTATCGAAAGATATTATTCCGCCTGGTATGATTGGTGCCTTTTGTTTGGAAACTATAGTTGATGAGACTCTTGAGTTCATTACCTTTGAGTTATCAGCTCGAATAGTGGCGGGAACAAATCCTTTTACAGGAGGCTCTCCATATAGTCGCATCATGTATGATCCTGGTATGAGCATGGGTCATAGAATTGCTAGGGAAGTTAAAAATGCATTTAAAACAAAAAAACAAATGAAAATGATTACATAGCTTTAAATCAGTATCATTGGAAAAATAAATAATTCGAAATGAATAATAAAAAAGCTGCTTTAATTACTGGGAGTTCAAAAAGGATTGGAAAAAGTATTGCTTTTGAACTTGCATCAATAGGCTACTCTATTGCTTTACATTATAATACTGCTGAAAAAGAAACTAAAGAAGTTGCTAATGAAATTAAAGATTTAGGTAGTGAATGTAAGATTTTTCAGTGTGATCTATCTAAAGAAGAAGAAACTCTATTATTAATTTCCCGAGTTAATAAACAATTTAGAGGACTAGAATTATTAATTAATAATGCATCTATATACCAAAAATCATTTTTCTTGAGTCCTCTAGATATTTTCTACAATCATCTTAATGTAAATTTAATTTCTCCATATATTCTTTCCAAAGAATTTGTGAAATTAGATAATGGGGGTCAGATTATAAATATTATCGATACAAAAATTTCTAAGAATGAATTAGGACATTTTGCATACCTCCTAACGAAAAAAAGTTTAGCTGATTTAACTAAAATGTCAGCAAGGGAACTAGGCCCTAAAATCCGAGTTAATGGTATTGCACCAGGATGTATATTACCCCCAAAAGATGAAAATCCGACTTATATAACTTCCCTAGTTAATAAACTTCCACTTAAGAAACAGGGGAGTTTAAAAAATATTTCAAATGCAATTAGGTTTTTAATTGAAAATAATTATATAACAGGTCAAATAATCTTTGTTGACGGTGGTGAAAATCTGTAGGAGACTAGAGAATGGCTGAAATAATTATTAAAAATCTCGTTTTGCGGACAATAGTGGGAATCAACAAGAATGAAAGGAAAAAGAAACAAGAAGTAATTGTTAATATTAGGTTTGAAACGGAACCAGATATAGCCATTCAAAGTGATAATATTACTGATACAGTTAACTATAGAAGTTTGACAAAGAAGATTATATTCGCGGCAGAAAATTCTAATTTTTTCCTTCTGGAGAAATTAACAGATTTTATTTTACAAATAGTTATGGAAGATAAGAGGATACTAAAAGCAACTGTAAGAGTGGATAAACACCATGTCCTTCGTTTTACAGAATCTGTTGCTGTTGAATTAAGTGCAAAAAAATGAATATTGCTGCAATAGGTGTTGGTTCAAACATAAATCCTGATTATAACATAAAAAAGGCTAAGCAAATATTAACAAAGGATCATAAACTATTAGGTTCATCCTCATTTATTAAAACCCGGCCTATAGGTTTCAAAGATGAAAATGATTTTTTAAATGGAGCATTTTTAATATCAACAGATTTAAAATTCGAGGAATTTATAGAATACTTAAAAAAAGTTGAAAAGAAGTTAGGCAGAATAAAAAGCTATAAGAAATTTTCTAGTAGAACTATTGATTTAGACCTAGTTGTATGGAATGAAAAAATTATTGATAAAGATTTTTTCACGAGAAAATTTCTAAGAAACTCGATAATAGAACTTCTTCCAAATTTAAATAATCGACAGAAGCCATAGAACTGGATTCTTTAAATTAGAAATGGAAATTTATTTTGATAAAATAGATCTAATAATCATTGATGCATAATAAAATATTATGTATCAATTAATCCAAATCCGACCAAACCTACTCTCCACGAAACTAACATTATTGCTCCAATAAAATAAGATACTAAGAAAAATGATATAGCGAAACCACCTGGCATGAATGGCAAACCTCTTATTAACATCGCTAATAAATCGGCAAAAAACCAAGCAACAGCTGCGTATAATGCAGCATTAATTGGGGAAGATAAAGAATCGTAAGAATAGGCACCAATTATAGGGGCAGCAACTAACCATCCTATTAAAAATGGTAAAATCCCCATTAGATACCTATCAGGTCTTTTCCAGGGTATCATATCATGGCTAAGCTGACCTAGGATCATAAAAGCCATTAAAATAAGCATATCACCAGTTATAAGTAAAGGACTCAAGGATGAAATATCAAATTTCCACATTAATCGGTAAATATTTCTTCGTATTATTAATATTAACGGTATAACTAATTTTAATAATATACCTAAAACACTACCTTAAAAGTAAGGAAAAAAATACAACAATTATAAAAAGGAACAATTTTATTGATAAAGAAACATGACAAATTGTTCGTTCTGTAATCAAAGTGAGGTAATGCCCTTCAAATGTAAGTTTTGTAACGAACTATTTTGTTCAAATCATCGACTACCTGAAAATCATGAGTGTTTAGGATTACTTAATTTTAAAGAAAATAGGACTAATAATCCGGAAGAGTGGATTTATGACCCTTTCCATAAAAAAAACATAAACTCACCAGTTGGAAGGTATAATGATAATAATTTAAAAGAAAAAACTTTTGATATAATTAGAAAAGATGGAACCAAACTCATATTATACTTGATAATAGGGATTATAGCCACAATATTAGTGCTTTCTGCCATACAACTATTTTAAATAGATTTTAAAAAATTCTTCCTATTCAAATATCACGATAGACAACGATTAAGAACTTTTTGAAGATTAATTTTTCTTAATTTTCAAAACATCAGTTATTGTGATTTCATCACTTTTATCATGTAATTCACTTGTATATCCAGGGTCCTCTTCTGAGGAAAAAAGTGTAATTCCAAAAGTTGTTTCAATCTTTTTGGCAAGTTTTTTAGAAGGATTCATCTTCTCAGACTCTAGTCTTATTATTATAGAAGCTTTTTCTTGAATTTTATTTGCAAATTCTTTTTGTGTAAGTCTTAGATTCTCTCTTGTTTTTCTAATGATAGTCCCGTAACCACTTATGGTATCGTATTTTTTATTATTCAAAGGAGTAGGTTTAAATTTTTTAGAAATAGTAAGGTTCGTTTTATTTTCGATAATTTTACCAAATTTTGTACAAGGCTTACAAGCTTTTAACTTGCTACCCTCGATCAGTACATGGTAGAACTTCTCTACCCTACTACCGCATACCTCGCATAACATGATTAATACCAATTATCGATATATAAGCATTGGATAAACCTTTTTTTTATATAGAGAAGTATTATCACTACTCTTTTATATTATAATTTCCTTGTAATTTCATACTCTTAATTAAAAATTAGATTAAAATTAGGTATTTTTATTTTTAGCAAGGAAATCTGAATTCAAGAAATCTTTATCAAGCATATTGCTATATTACAAAAGTATAAATATGCTATAAACTATAGTTTTTAAAAGGTTTAAATTAAAATGCCTCCCCGACCAACAAATAAAGATGATATGTCTAAATACTTAGTAAGCAGAGTTCGTGATCTCGAAAGAGAAGTCCTTCAACTTTCTAATGAGAACAAACGGATTAAGGATGGATTTGCCCAACGTATTAAATGGCTAGAAGATAAAAAACGGAGTCTTGAAAATGAAAAAATTCAATTAGACCGTGAGGTTAGGCGATTAAGAAGTGAATTAGAAAGACTTAAAACAGTTCCACTTATAGTTGGTACAGTTGTTGATATTCTAGACAATGGTAAAGTAGTTGTACGAAGTTCCACCGGACCTAATTTTGTAGTTACCACTTCACAATTTATAGATAAAGAAAGTTTAATACCTGGATCTCGAGTGGCTCTGAATCAACAATCTTTTTCCATAATCAATATACTTCCTGTTGAAAAAGATCCTTCTGTCTTATCTATGGAAATTGAAGAAAAACCAAGTTTTACTTATAATGATGTTGGTGGATTAGCAGACCAAATCGAAGAGATACGAGAAACTGTTGAACTCCCATTACTACATCCGGAATATTTTAAGAAAGTGGGAATTGAACCACCAAAAGGAGTATTATTATATGGCCCCCCAGGTACTGGAAAAACTCTGGTAGCGAAAGCGGTTGCACATGAAACTAATTCAGTTTTTATAAGACTCATCGGATCGGAGTTAGTTCAAAAATATATTGGAGAAGGAGCAAGATTGGTAAGAGAATTATTTAAATTAGCTAAAGAAAAGTCTCCAAGTATAGTTTTTATAGATGAAGCCGACGCTATTGGTGCCAAACGTCTTGAGTCTTCTACAAGTGGTGATAGAGAAGTTCAAAGAACCCTCATGCAATTATTAGCCGAAATGGATGGATTCAGTCCTAGAGGTGATGTAAGGATTATAGCGGCTACAAATAGGCCAGATATTATTGATCCAGCAATGTTACGCCCAGGTAGATTCGATAGACTTATCGAAATTCCAACCCCTAATTACGAGGGATTAATCCAGATATTTAACATTCATACTCGTAAAATGAATATTAATAAAGATATTGATATCAAAGAATTAGCCTCCAGGGTAGATTCTGCAACAGGAGCAGATGTAAAGGCTATATGTACTGAAGCAGGAATGTTTGCAATCCGTGAAAAAAGAGGTACAGTAACCTTTAATGATTTCGAAAATGCTATAGCTAAGGTACTTGTGAATGTTGATGGAAATACTGAAGAAGCAGGAGTCATGTACACTTAGTTTTAAAGATTCATTAAAAAGATTTAAAGAAATTTTCAAGATATAAAAAAAACATACTTTTTAGAAAAATAAAAAATACTAAGGATTTTTTTAGTCTCTCCTTTAATATTAAAAACTTCGAATAAAGAAATAAAATGGATGCAACTCAACTTAAAACCAGTAGAAATAATGAAACTAAAATAATAAATTTTATGGAAAATAAATTAAAAAAAACACTTTCTAATTTTAGTAGATTTAAGAGTAAACATCTTAAATATCATTTAGATTTTAATAAACTTGGAAAACCATTTGGTGATGACCCTTATTGTGACTATTGGTTAATATCAAAGAAAAAAGATGAATTAGTACTAATTGAAATAGAATTCTTTGGAAGACCACAAATAAATTTGCTAAAGCTATATTATTATATTAAGTCTAACGGACAGTTTAATGAACTGTTTCAACCTATTAAAGTAAACATAATCCAATTCATATCAAATAAAATAGATCTTCATGATAAAGAACAATGTAGATTGATTAAGAAAGGTTTTATTGATAATATTGACAAAGACGACCTTAAATTTTCCCTTACATATACTGATAAAACTTTTAATATGCCATTAGTAAACGATGAAAAAGAGCATATTTATAAGAATTTATATGAATTGAATAAAGAAGATATTCAGAAAATTGGTGAAGAAATTTCAAACGAAATAATCAAAACGGCTAAAGAAGAAAATTTTGAAAAGATTTAAAGAGAAAAATGGATTAATTGACAGAGTATACACTAATTAAAAATAAATTCTGAGATTATCTAAAAAATAATAAATGAACCATATTCCAAATGTTATTAATAAGAGTCCACTTCCTCCAAAAACTATTCCATGTACTTTAGAGTTCCAAAATCTTTTTGATTTGAACACCGTGAAACTAACTAAAGTATTATAAAAAAAATCGCATAACCAATGAACAATTGCAAAAAGTAAAAAACCTATAAATCCATAAGAACTAAAGCTTAGGATAAGAACTGCTCCAATACTAACCCACCACATGAAAAAATATGGATTAGCAAGAGTTGTTATTGCTCCTGCTGTAAATGTTCCCCATTGGACATCATACTTGTCTTCATTAATATCATTTTTTGATCTATAAAGACCATAACCTAGGTAAATTAGTGCAATACCGCCTAAAAAAGCTATTATCATCTGAAATTCTGTTCCAGTAAAAAATCGTAATAAACCTATATAGATAAGGATCATTAATGGAAATTCTACTAAACCATGTCCTAAAGATATAATGGCACCTGCAAATTTATTTTGATGTCCTTTTGCAATAGCAATTGCAAAAACAGGTCCTGGCATAAGAATACCTGAAAGGGATATAATTGCTGAAATAAGGAGTAATCCGGGCAAAGATACTGATTCTTCAATTAATGCAATCATAATTACCTCTTAATCGATATAGTAAGTACATCTTTATCTTTTAATTTATGGTCTAAACCTACCATCTGTCCTGAATGTTTAACCGAACTACCCCAAATTTTTGCATAAATAATCCTTTTTTTAAAATCGGCATGCATACGGTCACAAACATCCTTAACGGTCGATCCATTTACCATTATTATAGGTTTTTCCAAATCAGGTTTTTTTCCAGGTTTTTTTGTAAATACGCGAATAAATTTTAACTTCAAATAGATGTCAGATTGTAATTTATCAAGATTATATCCTTTCTCCGCAGAAATTCCAATACAATTAGGAAGTTGTTTTTTTACTTCACTTAAATAATGATTACGTACCAAATCTATCTTATTAAGAACTAATATTGATGGAATATAAACCCGGTTGCCTGAAATAGCATCTATAATCTGGTCAATAGATACATCTTCAGAAATAACAACATTTGCATTATGAATTCTAGATTCACTAAGAACTATTTTTATAGTCTCAATGTTAATTTGGGATAATTGAACTAAAGTTGTAACATTTAATCCTCCACCATCTATTTTTTCTATTTTTATCTTAGGTGGATGCTGATTTAGCCTAATCCCTGCTTCATAAAGTTCATTATTGAGAGTTTCTAATTGATGGATATTGAAAACATCTATAATAATTGCTATTATATCCGAATTTCTGATTACCGATAAAACCTCTTTACCCCGGCCTTTACCGCCAGATGCACCTTTAATTAATCCCGGAACATCTAATACCTGAATCCTTGCACCATGATACTCCATTATTCCCGGAATTACGTTAAGAGTTGTAAAATCATAATCGGCAACAGGTGAATTACTATCAGTAAGTTTATTTAATAAAGTGGATTTACCAACAGATGGGAATCCTACAATTACTAAAGTTGCATCCCCTGAATTTCTTAATGCATAACCGGTACTAACAGTTTTCTTCTTTATCCTGTTTTTAGCTTCTTCTTTAAGCCGTGATATCCTTGCTTTAATTCGCCCTATGTGATGCTGAGTAGCTTTATTATAAGGAGTCTTTCTTAGTTCCTCCTCTAACTCCTGAATTCTATCCATTTCAATATCCATAAACACCAATTTTAAATATAAGTTTCTAACATTTGTAATAATAAAATATAATAATTTTAATTTTAAAGGATAAATTTATGAACATAACTCGATTTTTAGAATTCTTTATTGAAAATAATCTTAAGATTAAACTATTGATTTCAGACAATGAATTAGCTGAAATAAGATGCGATAATGAAAATATCAATGTAGACATAAAAGATAAAGACCATACAATGGAATTAATTAAGGAGCTCCGTAAATGGAAAAAATAAGGGTTTTTACCAATGTTGCGAAAGACCTTGAAAAAAAAGGATACACTCTTAATATCCATTTTAAAAATAAGCTTATACTACGTTTAGGTAAAAAAGCAAGACCTGGACTTCTTCGTCCACTTGGACCAATTGAAATTAAGGACTTTAGATTTCTTCTAATGTTCCTAGAGGATTAAAAGTGCTTGCAGTTAGAGTAAAAAAAAAAGAGGCCGAATCTGTAAGAAAGAAACTAATTCAAGAAGGTATATTGGACAAAGATAGAAAAATCCAAAAGATAGATAATCATATTGAAATTCCAGTTACGTGTAAATTTGGTAATTACTCTTATCTGAATCAGAACAAACCAATCCATTACCATCCTCGGTTAAGTTTTAAAACATTAATTAATTCCCTAAGAAAAGAATTGGACCAAGAAGACATTAATAATTTAAGTAAAGGATGGGAACTAATTGGAGATGTACTTATTTTGAAAATAGATAACAATATTAGAGTTGAAAAAAGACAATTAATAGCAAAGAAATTTTTAGATTTCATGCCAAAAGTCAAAACAGTGCTAAATAGGGAGGGAATATTAGATCTTTTTCGGAAACCATTAACAGAATTACTTCTAGGAACTATTCATGATACTATACATAGTGAAAATGGATGTAAATTTAAAATTGACCCATCAAAGGTGATGTTTTGTTCCGGAAATATCCAAGAAAGACAGCGTATGGCCACTATCTCAAATCAAAACGAAGTTGTTTTAGACATGTTTAGTGGAATCGGCCAATTTAGTGTTCCCCTTGCAAAATATTCAAATCCTAAAAAAGTACTTTCAATAGAAAAAAATCATATCGCATACAAATATCTGGTTGATAATGTAAAATTAAACGATTTAACAAATGTCAAGCCTGTACTTGGAGATTGTACTATAGAGAGTCCAAAAAAGTATGCGAATAGAGTAATTATGGGCTATTTATTTAACACAATAAAGTTCCTACCATTTGCTCTAACTTCATTAAGAGAGGGAGGAATCATACATTTTCATAGTATAGTCCACAAATCTAATTTTAATACTGAAAAGGCAGAGATTAAGAAATTTATAGAAAAATTGGGGTATGATCTTAATAAAATAGATTATCAGACAATAAAATCATATTCTCCATTTTATTACCATATAGTATACGATATAGATATTAGTTCTTAATATTCATCTTTATCTATCTCATAAATGAGCTAACCTAACTAGTTCGATATATTACATAAAAATGGGAAATAATTAGGGTAACTTATTAGTACTATATATCTTAATTAAGTTTTGTGTTAGACAAAGAAATTGGTAATTTAAGTGTATATGCAACAAAGGTTGTATTTTCAATATTAATTCTTATAGTAGGAATATTTTTATCCAATCTTATTAATCGTGTCATTAAAAAGACCTTCAGCCATGGAAAAATTGATGTAACTATAGGTAAATTTATTCGTAAAAGTATTAAGTTCCTACTCTATTTTTTCGTTATAATAACCGCCCTAAGCACTCTTGGTCTGAATATCCAACCTATTATTGCAGGTCTTGGAATAGCTGGATTTATAATTGGTTTTGCTGTAAAAGGAACTCTATCAAATTTTGCAGCAGGAGTTTTACTACTTTTCTATCGCCCATTTAAAGTAGGTAATGAAATTTCAGCGTCAAAGGTTCGGGGAATTGTTAAAGAGATAAATATAATTGCCACAATTCTTGAAACGAATGAGGGAGACATTATTACAATACCTAATTCGAAGGTATGGGGAGCCCCTATAATTAAACATTCAAAGAATTCTTCACTTTAAATCCTAATTGTCTAATAATTGTCTCCCCTTATTTTAATTGCTTTTTTAAATACCCAATTCATTGAATACTTTTATTTCCTTGGAGGACCCACCATTATTTGGAGGTAATGTTACATGGAGATATTAGATGATAATACGGTTCAAATTACGGAATTAAAAAAAAGAATAGAGGAAATTGAAAGAGATTTTAGAAAAGTAATGCGAAGGTTAGGAGATTTAGAGAAGATACATACACGATCCTATTACGTTGAGCCAGATGGAGAGATTTCAGAAGAGAGTGAGACTAAAAACCATCATGTATAATTTTTATTCAAAATATAAGTAAATGAAGATTTTCATTAATTATTATTATAAATCATTAGTTTAATATAATTAATAATGGAATCACAGTTCTGGGCAGATAAAAAGGCTATTGAAATATATAATAAAAGAAATTTCAAGTATTTACCTAAAGAAGCACCAGATTTCAAAAAACACGTAATTAAAACTTCTGCATCTATCTCAGGTGTTTTACATATCGGAAGACTAAGTGACACAATTAGAAGTGAAACTGTTTATAAATCCTTATTAGATTCAGGAAATGCCGCAGAACTAATATGGGTTGCTGAAGATATGGACCCTTTAAGGAAAATTCCAGATGGGGTATCAAAAAAATTTAAAGACTATCTAGGCATGCCCGTAATAGATATTCCTGATCCGTGGGGCTGCCATAATTCTTACGCAGATCATCATATAACTGAATATTTTGATGTAATTCATGAATTTGTTAACACTGATTTAATCCCTTATTCTATGAAGAATGAGTATAAAAAAGGAAATTTTAAACCATTTATTTCTAAATTATTAAAAAATTTACCTCTTTTGATACAAATTCAAAACAAATATCGACGGAACACTTTAAGGACGGATTGGAGTCCCTGGGTTCCTACTTGTAAAAATTGTGGGAAAATAATAACTTCAAGAGTTAAAAAATTTGAAGATAATATATTAACGTACAAATGTGAAGACTATTTATTTGAAAAAACACGTGCAAAAGGGTGTGGTTATGAGGGTGAAGCTTCACCTCTTAAAGATAAGGGAAAATTAATGTGGAAAGGGGAATGGGCAGCCCAATGGAAAAGGTGGAAAATTACGAGTGAAGGTGCTGGAAAAGAATATGTAGTTCCTAATAGTGCTTGGTGGGTTAATGCAGAAATTGTCGAGAGGATACTAGATCATCCTATGCCAATTCCGATATTTTATGAACATATTATGATAGATGGTAATAAAATGTCAGCTTCAATAGGCAATGTTGTTTACCCTAAAGAATGGCTTTCAGTTGCATCACCAGAATTATTACGTTTTTATTATAATAAAAAATTAATGAAAACTAGAAGTTTTTCTTGGCAAAGTTTGCCCAATCTTTATGATGACTACGATAGACACTCAGTGATATATCAAAAAGGTGGATCTGATAAGTCAACACTTCAAAAAGGAAAACTTTTTGAGATATCTCAATTAAAGAAAATAGACCCACCTTTTAAACTCAGTTTCTCACATGCAGCATTTTTAAGCCAGATGTTCTTTGAAGAAAAAGAGATTATTGCAAGCCTAAGAAGATCTGGACATTATGATAAAGATAATATCGATTCGATTCTAAAAAGAATCAAATTAGCATCAAATTGGGTTGAAAATTTTGCTCCAATAGATATTAAACGTAAAGATATTAAAATAGATATTTTAAAAGAAACTCTGAATAAAAAACAACGAAAATTTTTAGGGGAAATCTCAGCATTCCTTTCAAAAGATAGAGAACCCAATGAAATACATGAGAAAATTTACAGTTTAAGTAAAGATTTGGATATACAAACAGGCAAATCCTTCCAATGCATTTATTTAGCTGTTATAGGTAAAAAAACTGGACCAAAAGCGGGTAATCTTCTATCTTCTTTAGATAAAAAATGGATTGTTCAAAGATTTATGGATATAGCTGAACTTTGAGCTTAACTACTCAACTACTCTAGTTTACTATTTTTAAATGTCTAGACCCTATTTGATGAAAGGATTAAGGCCAAGATACCCATAACCGTACATGTTTCAAGTGAAACATTTTTTCCTGTGATTTCCAGATGATGGTGAGACAATTCCAAAATTCTTTTGGGCAATCCCCTTTTTCCAAGACCCATAATGACGCAATAAGGTGTTTTATCACTTTTTAATCTGTTTATAGTTATTTGTTTTTTTATTGAAGGCTTTGAAGTAGTAGCTATGATTTTACCAATTTCCTTTGAAATTGGAGAACGTGGCGTTTTTTTAATAAAGAGTTGACCTTTAGATAGAAGTTGTTTAATGTACTTACTACCGTTATGTATGCAACTTTCTCTTTCTACAATAGTGGCTATATCAATTTCATTATCTAAAGGGAAATTAAACAAACAAAGATTAAGATTATAAGCGTAACATAAGGGTACTGCTCTAGCAATCGTCCTAATATGGATACTTCTTAAAGACTTACCCTCATAGGTATTCATGATCCCTAAAGTTACTCTATTATTTCTCGGTGGTTGATATTTCTTTTTTAATTTATTTGGATTAAATTTTCTTTTTTTAATTTTCGATAATTCTAGATTGTATGTCTTTATTATTTGTTTAGAACCTTCTATAGCTTTTTTTTGATTATCAATATTCATGAATGAATTTATAGCATAAATTAACCCATCAACATTATTTAATTTTATTTTATTTATTTGAGAAATTATTTGAAGAAAAATTTCTAGACGTCTCCATTCTTGAGGTACTCTCACGCTGGCTTTTAACGACTTTGAAAAAACAAGGGTACTATCGACTCCTATATCCGACATTCTTCTTCCAATCCAAGTTAGAGTCCAAGCTTGGTAATATGGATCTTCTATTTTTTCACCTTTTTTAATAAGTGAATTAAAATTACTATCTGATTCCTTAACTTTCAAACCTGCTTCTCTTTTTATTGATCTGGCATAGGATGGCCAATGTCGCATTTTTTTATTTTCGTTTTTCATCATTAACCATAATGTAATTGCTTAATTTAAATATTTAGAGTGGGATAACTTCAGTTTCAAGGGCATCATAGGTAGGGTACTCCTCAATTAAAAAACACTTTAGATTCTCAGAATTTGTATCTGATAAAAAACAAGCAATTTCTTGAGTTGTTTCAATACGATTTTTAGATTCATTTATACAAATTAGATCTGCAGGTATTGAATAATTTTTTATTAGATTTTTTCTTAAACTAGGTAGCATTGTTTGGTGGTTAGGGATAATCACACCTTTAATAAGAAGACCGTATTTTGTTATTTCTTCATACTTTTTTACCGTATTCTTAGCTATCCTTAGAAGTCTATTTTTTAATTGGACAGAATCTTTGTATCGAGATGTGCAGAAATGAATATTTTTTTGATATTTTTTAAGTAAATTAAAACCAGTATTATAACTCCCAATTACAGCAGATCCTCTTTCATCAATTTCAAAATCACGTTTTAACAATTCATCACAATTTGTATGAGAAAATTCTAGTTCATTAAGGTTAATAAAATTAACATTTAAGGATATGGCCTTATTTATTAAAATTTCGAGTTGATTTTCGTCATGTGGTATCACAGGTAATTCTATCCCAGTATCAATCCCCAAGGCCTTTGATTTCTTTATTGATTTCCAAACATCTGTACTTACAACATGGTACCTTAATTCATCTAATCCAGAATCTTTAAGTTGCTTTAGCATTTGCATATTTAATGGATTTGAGGTATACATATGAATATGGAAATTACTGAAAGTTTCTTTTAAAGTTCGAATATACAAAAGAGTTTTATCAAAGGTTATATCAGGATCACCCCCTGTAATTCCTGCCCCTAACGCCCGCATCCTTTTGGCTTCGTTAATAATATCTTGCGTATTTTGAACAGGTCTTTCATTTGCCCATGATTTTTTACTACCTTTTCGATTGGTAGATAACGGGCAGTAATAGCAAGTTCTATTACATATCCCCGATATGAACAAAACTAATTTTGCTCCTTTCATACATAGCTTGCATCCTTCAGCCAATTCTCCGTTATAAATATTGTAATTCTCTTGATTCATTATATCGATCTTCATTTTTTGACATATTTACTTAAATAAGTCTAATCGAAAAAATAACCAATTTATTAGATTTTGTCTCTAACTTTCTTATTCTCTATTTTTAAAATTAAAGCTTTGTTAATATACACTTACCTTCACATTTGCTGCATAAGTCAGGATATCTATATCCATCCTTAGCCTGAATAGCTCTTTTACCGGATAATCCTGATCCGTTACATTTGTTACACGTGAATATTTGAACCGGCGAATCCTTTGTTATGGTCGGCACTTTAATCCTGATTTCACCTTGCCCCCCACAAATATTACAGGACTTTTTATGATATTCTTTTTCATATCCAGCAAAAACTTCAATTACCTTAAAAGCTGATATGGTCCCTGTGTTACGGCACCTATGACAGCCAATTAATACATGATTATTATCTATTAATTTAAATTTTTTATTATATAATTCACTACCGCTCATGAAATATCCTGATTTGAACTAATGTCTCCTAACCAAAAACTCATTGATTTAAAGATTTATTAAATTTTACCCTTGTAACATAAGACTCCTTGGCTGAAGTTTACATCCTTTTTCTAATTATTAGGTATGTTTTTCAGAATCGTAAGATGTTTATTGATCCTATCGTTTTGCGTTTTTTTTTTCTGACCCATTGATTATTATAATTTTCGTTAATATTTTTTTTATTATTTAGTCTTATTTTCTATGATTTGATATCATCTCCCATTTTATAGTGAAGTAACCTCTCTACAATATTACCGTTAACTAAATGCTTATCAACAATTTCATCTACATCATCTAAAGAAACATTTTTGTACCATATCCCCTCTGGATAGATTGTTATAATTACAGGCCCACATTTATGCTGCATTGTACATCCTGATTTAGTTACCCATATTTTATCCCTAAGATTTCTTTCTTCAATCGCGGTTCTCATTTTCTTAATAATTCTTTTGGGTTCAGAATCTCCACATTTACTACTAGTACAAACATACACATGCGTATGATATGGTTTCATTTTTACATACCTCCATATTAGAGTTAGCTATACCTTTAATCCTATATTTTTCGTTTTCAAATCTTTTTAATAATATGGTTTTTTTTCATATGATTCTTTTAGAAATTTTTTTTGACCTTGTTTTAATTTAATTATAACTTTTATGTTAAACACTGAAACCATTGGTACTTATTTGAATACAATACGCCCAACTGATATCTTGCTGTTTTCTAATTTTACTTCTATTTTCTTTTGATCTTCTAAGTCTCTCTTTGATTGTTTAGACTCCAATTGTTGATTTGGTGTTTCTTTATTAGAATTGGACAAGTCTATTATCGGATGATTTACTTCTATTAGGTATTCTTTAAGTTCATCTAAATCTTTCGCGTTATCTTCTGTTGCTATTTTATTTGTTAAATCTAAAGGAATATTTTTTTGAATATTTTCTTTAAGATTCTTTGAAATCCAAATAACACGGTTCCATCCTCCATCAGCAATTAAAAATTTTTTTGAACGTAGGTATTCTACTGATACTCCAGTAAAACCATCCATGGGTTCACCAATAGCTATCTGTTTAGATAAAGTAGTGAAATTAACACCAAGAGGATTCTTACCATGAAAATCCTTATGAACTATTCCAATCCCATCCATTTCAGGGATATAAAATATCACAGCTTCAAGAAGTCCTGTTGAATGTGGATGATTGAATATACTATACAGATATACTTTCTCTATATCACCCCTACTCTTCTCTTTTCTTATCTCATTTATACCTGAATATTCTCCCTTTAAAGGGTCTATCAAATCTCCTTTGGGAATCTCGAATATGGATGTATCAGGACTAACTTTTATAGCTGCCTTCGCAACTAGCCAAGAGATAGACCCACAGCCGGGGGTACGTTCGGGGGTAATTGCACACATTTGTTTTGTGGCAAAACTTTGGCACATAACACAACCATAGAAAGTGTCTGCATCTTCATCACTTAACCCCCTAATTTTTTCATCTCTTTCGCTAAATATTTCTTCTGACTTGTTTAATAATTGATTAACTTTTTCTTTGTCAGTGTAAATAGTAATCCTAATTTTTTCAATAGCTTCCCATTCAGTCTTAAAAAGATCTATCAGCGCTTCTCCAACATGTTCTAATCGCAATCCTGCCTTTACTGATTCTTTGCTTATCCTAGCCTTAATCATATTTCTAGAGTTAAGATGCATAAAACCGTTTATATAATTAGAGAAATCATGAATGCGCCTCTCAAATACTCCTTCTAGATCTTCTTCCAGTTTTTTTCCGCCAACTTCGATAAAAACACCATATGGATAAGAACCCCCTTCTTCCATTTCTGGCAAATCAGGACCGTTTACAATAACTTTTCTCTCTGGAAGATCGTTTAAAGATTTAACTCTTATCAGTTCAACACCATTATTTTTTTCACCGCCAAGAGTTACGTAAGCTGTAGAATTACGTACTCTCTCACCTTCAAAACGTGAATCAACTTCCACAGGGATTGTATTAAGCACATACTCACATATTTTTGTAACTTTAGTTAGAATTTTCTAAATTCATCATTTTACCACCAAAACAATACTTATAAAAAAAAAGGATTTAAATTCTTATTTGTATATTATTTTAATGGAGGTTGAATAATGATAAAAATGGTGGCATTGGTTAAAAGAAAAGAAGATATGAAAAGGAATGAATTTATAAGATATTGGGTCAATACGCATGCTCCCCTTGAAAAAAAATGGCCGGGCTTATTGAAATATGTTATTAGCTCAGATATTAGATTTAGTAATGTAAATAAAAAAGAATATGATGGTTTGGCTGAACTTTGGTTTAAAGATGAAAATACATTAAATATGGCCCTTGAATCTCCTGAAAGAAAAATTTCTCGCGAAGACTTTCAAAAGTTTGTTAAGGAAGTTGAAATTATAGTTACAAAAGAGCATATAATACTTGATAAAATTAAGAATTTGTGATTTTTAAATCTAGAATTTAATAAAAAAATCCGAATTTTGTTTAAAAAAGATAGGTATTTAAAGAGTATGTTAAAATGGTAAAAATACTAATATATTGTAAAAGACAATGCAACCCTAAAGCTTGTACCGCTCTTAAATTGGGTAGGCACGGTCTTGCAAAAGTTTTTTATACGCCAAGATTGATACCGAAGAATTCTATAGTGCTAAATCCATTAGTTGACAAAATACTAAGTATTACTGATAGAAAATATTTAGACAAGGGTCTTGTAGGTCTGGATTACTCCTGGAATAAAATTGGAGAACTTCTCATAATCAGGAAAGAAGTCCAATCAAGAGCTCTTCCACCATTAGTTGCTGTAAATCCAGTAAATTATGGAAAGATCTCAAAACTTACTACGATTGAGGCCTTGAGTGGAGCATTATATATACTAGGTAAACCAGACGAAGCAATGAAACTATTAAATAAGTTTAAATGGGGCCCCCATTTCCTAGAACTTAATCGTGACCCCCTTGAAAAGTTTTCACAAGGTGTATAATATGGCAAGATTTCCTGACGCAGAAAGAAGATTATTCAATTTTAAGATTTGTATGCGTTGTAATTCTCGAAACCCTAGAAGATCAACGATGTGTAGAAAATGTGGATCAAATTCTTTAAGAAACAGAAGAAAGGAACAAAAAGGATAAGATGACAGTCTTAGAACAACTTCTAACTAAATTTAATATTCAAAGGCCTATACACCTAACACTATTAGATCCTGATAAACAATCTCCAGAGCTTGCTAAATCAATTGCTACTCAAGCTTTAGCGGGAGGAACTGCTGGGATTATGATTGGAGGTTCTGTGGGTGTTAATCAAGAAAATCTTGATGCAACCGCGCGAATAATTAAAAAGCATGTTCCTTTACCTGTTATACTCTTTCCGGGAGATATCACAGGGATAACACATTATGCGGATGCAGTATTCTTTATGAGCTTACTTAATTCTCGAAATCCGTATTATATAACTGGAGCTCAATCTCTTGGAGCCCCTATTATAAAAAAAACAGGACTTGAATCAATACCTATGGGATACATTGTAATAGAGCCAGGAGGAGCTGTTGGTGTAATAGGAGATGCAAAGCTTATTCCTCGAGATCGAGGAGACATAGCCGCATCATATGCTCTTGCTGCACAATACTTAGGTATGAAACTTGTTTACCTTGAATCCGGTTCAGGTGTTCCTAAATACTTACCTTCAAAAATGATTTCACAAGTAAAATCAGTGATAGATATTCCTTTAATTGTTGGAGGGGGTATTAAAACTGAAAAAGATGCACTAAATGTCGTTAAAGCAGGAGCAGATATAATCGTTACAGGAACATTAGTTGAAAATGTAGAAAACGTCAAGGAAAGTATTAATAAAATAACTTCAGCGATCGAGGATTATTAAGGAATAGCTAGATCTAGAAGACCAGATATAATAAAATCATTGTATAAGATGCTGAAAGAGAAATAATTAGATTATCATCAATATTTAAGGGTAAAGATTCTATTAACATTCCTCCAAAAGCTCCTCCGATAGCAATTGGGTAAGGAACAAAGAAAACTGCTCCACAAGATGCTGCTATAAAACCTATAAAACTGCCTTCAAAACTTTTTTTTGGATTATAGGGTAACTTATGATTCCCAAACCTAATTCCAAATATTGTTGAAAATGAATCCCCCAAGGCAAGGATAGCAATTGAAGCCGCTACTATCTCGATATTAGAATTAAATATGATTAAAGAAATAATTGAACCAACAAAAAACATCCTAGCCCCTTTAACAGGACTAATGTTAATAACATTAGACCTTTCAGTGCAATCTATTATTCGTGAAATAATAAATAATCCGAATTCTCTTTTGTAGGCTATAGTAATTGCATAGAGTAATATAAGAACTGTAATAAAACTCAAAAGTGAAAAGTTATAACCATATGAGTGAAAACTCCAAATGAGGTAAAAGGGAAAGATTATCCCGGACATATGTATTAATTGTCTTCTAGTCTCGAGATCCACTTTACAACCTTAAAATAATCCATTTCGTATATCAATTATAGTGAACAATATTGCTAATAGAGTTATACTGGATACAAAATAACTCAGTTTTTCTGCATCTTTCTCTTTAATGACACCAGAAAAAATCTCTTTAAGCATGTGATGCCCATCAGTTGCAGCAATACCTAAATGAATAGGTGCTAGATTAATAAGACCAATACCTTGATTGAGGAAAAAAATCCAGTATAGAGAAAAATATAATACTAAAGGAAGAGATTTACCGAAAATATTAGTAATATTCTTTTCTAACGAATTTGTTACAACGACACCAATAAAACCCCGTGAAGAATCGTCATCTCGTGTAGTAGCGATTATACTAAATACCCCACTATCTGTATAAATTTGGACAGAGTCACTTGGCTTGATTTCTTTCATTATCTCAAAGAATTCATCAAGAGATGTTACTGAATTACCATTAACTCTTTCTATAACCATCCCAACTTCAAGATACTCTGCTGCAGGGGAACTATCTGAAACTTCAGATATTTGAACTTTTGAATAATCAAAAATAATGCCAGATAAAAGTGTAAGCCCTCCTAAAGCTAATATGGCTAAAATGATGTTGGCAAAGGAACCTACAGAATAGACTCGAAGCCGGGCGCCACTTGATTTGCTTTTCATCTCGTCTTCGTTAGGTTCGACAAATGCACCTATAGGAATTATACTTAAAGATACTATTCCAAGACTTTTTAGAGAAATCCCTTCACTTTTAGCTAATATTCCATGAGCAAATTCATGAACAACCAAAACTGTAATGAGTCCGATAATCCCATACCAGAAAGGTATAGTTACACCTGGAATAACGGCTTTAACCCCGACCATATTAACCCCGATTATATATTTGGAATGAAGAGTTAATAACAATGAATATATGACAAGGATCATTCCAATAAATCCAACAGCTATCCCCAAATATCCAAAAAGCTTCCAGAATCTTCTATATTTTGCTAGTTTAGATATGAATCTTTTTCCTTTTTCTGTCCTGAAGATCAATAGAATAAAATGTCGTTCAACTTTTATCTTTCCACTTTTCTCTAAAGCTAATATAATTAAAAAAGATAACCCTAACAGCAATAGTAATAAATAGATATTAAACATAAACATATCATTTTATTTGATTAACGAAATAAAACAATAAAGAAGATGGCTATTCTTGTCTTAGTAACTACCTCAAACTTGAAGGAAGCAAGGTTTATAACTGATGACATAATTACAAAAAGATTAGCTGCTTGCGTAAATGTAATTGACAATGTTCATTCAATTTATTTATGGAAGGGTTCAAAAGAGAAATCAAATGAAACATTACTATTAATTAAAACCAAAGAGGATATTCTTAAAGAATTAATCAATAGAATAAAAAAAATTCATAGCTATGTAAATCCTGAGATTATTGCATTACCTATAATTGATGGAAGTGAAGATTATTTAAATTGGATAGGAGAAGAAACAAAATGACTAGAAAACAAACAAAAAAGGTTTCTAAAAAGAAAACAGAAAGTGAACGTGCATGGGATAAAATTAAAGGAAAATATCCAAACTGTTCCGGTAGCTACCCTGAATGTCCGCCTACAATTGAAAACAAAGCGGATCCTCCCAATGAATGCCATATATGCCCTGTATTTATAGAGCGAAAAAAATAAACTTAACAGACGGGATTCTTCATACAAGGTAAGTTAAGGAGGATATTATTCAAATTAAAATAGAATTGTAGGTAATAATATCTTATAAAGTTTTTAAAGGGAATTCTAGTAACTTACTCAGGAAGAGGGAACCTACATAATCCTGCTATACCACTTATGGCTATTAATCGTTCCCCTGATTCATGTTCTGCAGAGACTACAACTATCTCCCCCCCCTTTTTTTTAGCAGAATCCATTAATTCTTCTATTAAAGAATTTCCCCTTAGTTTTACTTCACTTATCAAAAGTTTATCAATAGCACCAAATTCAATAGCACGTTTCACCTCTTCAAATCCATAAACAGCTAGCCCTGTATTCTTGCTAATCTCCTTAAAAATTTTCTCAATGAGTCTAGTTTCCCAAGAAACTCTATTTTCTTTAACAATGCGTTCAATTGACCCATTTTTTATAATTTCTTGTATCCCAGTCTTCCCTCCTGAGCCTGCACTTTCTAAAATGCATAGATTGGCAAGCTGGGGATTTTTCTTTTGAAGAAATGCTAAAAAATTATCTTTGGTAAATCCAGGACCACAGATAATAACTACTTTAACGGCTTCCCTTCTCACAATTTCATTTAATTTTTCTGCGAGTTCCATATTAAATGATCCAATGACAGCATCATATTCCTGTTCCAATCTTTTACCTGGTATATGTGAAGTAAATCTCAGAGGGTAGGAAACACCGTATCTCCTTATAATTCCAAATTCTGCATCTCCTTCCTCAACAGCTACTACTAAAATTAGAGGAGTTTTAGAAGCTTTTTCAGCCTCATTAATCCTATTTAGCTCCCATTCAAACCATTTATCCTTAGTTATCGTGAATTTATTTCTAGGTTTAACATCTAAAGTATGATAGGAACCCATAGAAATAAGGTCTTGAGGACCTTTAACTATCTTCCCATTAACCCTGAGTCTAGTAATAAATGGGTGGAAATGAACGGAATCAACTTCTATTTCGAGGAATATTTTTTTCCGAATTCCTTTGTCGGCTCTAGTTCTACCTTCGTCCTTTATTCTTCTTGCACTATTACCTGATAAAAAATCCCCTTTGGAGATAATTCCCTTTAAATACCACAGATCATCAAGACTCTCCGGCATTAATTTTACTTTTCCATCCTTAAGTGATTTGAAAATAATCTTCATTTTTATCTGTTTTTTATAATACTTTATTAAATCTAAGACGTCTTTTATAATCTAATATTCTTTATCACTCTTTATATATTCTAAAGATAAATATTTTTTAGTAAGATGTTATTGGATAACTTTATTGATGGAAAACCTGTTATCGTTTATGATTCTCGAGAATCTAGGACATTTGTAGTACGTTATATTAACAAATTTAAAGATGTTATTGGCGTTAAACGACCTTTAGAGATAGCTGATTATCTAATTCAGACTGAAGGTAAAACAATTGCTGTAGAACGTAAACGAGCAAGTGACTTTTTATCTAGTTTTAGTGATGGTAGGCTTTTTACTCAAGCAGAACATCTTCTAGAATACGATGACCCCAGGATTATACTTGAAGGAGCAATTTTTACAAGCACGAAGAGTGGTAGGTGTTACAGTATTGATACCCTCGGTAAAAGTTTAAACACTAAACGAAAATCAAGAACTCAGCCTCGAACTATGTGGAGTACAGGGTTCTTTATCCATCCTCATGCTTTTACATCAACTTTCAAAAAAATTCAGGACTTGGGTATAACAATTATACCTACAGGTAGTGCTTATGATACTGCTGACTTACTTCGATATTGGGCTACGAGAAAAAACAGGAAAGAATATTTATCAATAAGACGAAAAACAAAAGTATTTTCTGATTTCGATAAACAATTATTTCTAATTTCAGGATTAAGTGGGATTAGTACTAAACGTGCAGAAGCTTTGTTAAAAAAATTTGGGACACCAATGAGAGTTTTTAATTCTTTTTTAGAATTTAGTCCCAAGAAATTCCCTCTAGATGGTGTTGGTAAAAAAACCGCTAGTGACATAAAGATCCTTCTTACTAAAAGCCATGTTAATTCTAAACCTAGCCGATTGATTGAATATGAATTTAAAGAAAGTATTGATGGATTAAATAGGATATTACTTGAAAAAGAAATTCAACTAAAAAAAATGAAAGTCCCGGAAATTCGAAGTCTTTTAAAAGTAAAAAAAATAGCATTAAGTGGTAATAAGGATAAACTAATAAACCGATATCTCAATAATATTTCGGAAGATGAAAAAGTTGACATCGCCCTATTTACTCGAAAATATGAAGAACTTTTTAAAATTAAAACTGATTTTCAAAATATCCCCGAAAATTTAAAGGACACCTATGAACGTTTTAAAACCTCACAGCCTCCTGAGGGTAAGAATATCTGAATATCGGTTAATGGAATCTCTTTAATTTTAATTTGATCAGTATCATTTGAAATTTCAATTAGAAAATCTTTAACTTTCTCTGCTGTTTCTTTACTTTTTAACCTACCAGGCACCAATTTAACCACATATTTATTTTGAGTTTGAATAGATGTAAGAGGGGCTGAAAATACACTTATAATATCATCTTTAAAAAAAATTCCTATTCCAAGTTCAACCTTTCCTTTCCCGATATTCCGTTTACCCCGGATAACAAAAGCTCCTTTACTTATATATTCTCCATGTTCAGTAGTCTTACTTACTTGAGTGGGATTTACCCAATACGTATCGATAGCTACAAGATTATGTTTCCAGGCTTTGGAAAAACTCGCAGCAAAATCATAAGCTTCACTAATTGTACTTTGTGGTACTGGTTTACCCTCAGTTTTTATAATAACAGCGGGTGCACCATGGATATCAGCATGGACAAAAATGTCATTTTTACTCATATGCTTTTTCACTAAAATTTCATTTGATGTAGAATCTCTTCCTCCTAATATTAAAAAACCATCACTAGATGTGAACCATCTAAACTTTTCGTACCATTTTTTTTCCTTTACAATTAATTTTTTAGGCTTGTTGTCCTGTATATGGATAGATTTAGAACCTTCATCTAAAATAGACTTGAGTTTATCCTTTGTTTTAGATATAGCAATATTAGCACCATTTATTTTGGATTTAAACTTCTTACTTTTATTATAATAAAAATCAGCATTCTGTGAAGCGGATTTAGTTACATCTAATCTTATATCGTTATCATTTATTGTAACAATAATAGACCCCTCATTTGGCAAGATTTCTTTGATTAAATCTGCTTCAATATTCTTACCTTTACCTGTATTAATTTTTCTTATAATGTCATCCCAATTGAAAAAACGTTTTGCTTCCGTAATGGATTCTAATATATTCGATAATCTTCCAAAATCCGAAAAAATTAGATTTCCAAGTTCTTTATACTTTATTACGTTTGATTTGAACCTATTTAAGGCATCTTCTTGGTCTTTTAGTCTAGTTTCAAATACGCTTAATTTTTCTTTGAATCTTTCCTCCTTTATGTTATCGATTCTGTCAACTTCATATTTTGTATAAAATTCATCCAATGCATTGTTGAAAGATGTAAAAGAAGTTTTTTTATAATTAGAATACTTAGTAATCGGATGAGGTACAACATCGAAAGGATGGATCTTAGAAATAATATATGATTCAGAACCTATCTCTTTTTTAATATCAATTATTGATTTCAATAAATTATTAGCAGCAATGATATCAACCTTCTCAGAATTTTTGTTAACATTCGCACGAAGACATATTTCTTCTGCATATAAACCTCCAAGACCAAGGTTAGATGCAAGCGATTTTACCAGATTAGATTTTGATTCATTTACTATGTTGATTAATTCATTTGAAGATAATTCAAATGGATTGAGCTTTGGTGGTGGAGGGATATATGTTTCTCTACCGATTAAATTTCTAATTTTAAATCTTTGTGGGTGCATGACAGCTAGAATTCGGGATTCTTCATTAGTTAGAAGAATATTACCTTTTCCAAATAACTCAACTATTATCAAAAAAAAATCTTCACCTTTTTTAAATTTCAGCTCTATTATCCTATCAAAAGAAATCTGACGAACATCCTGAAGTATTGAATTAACCAGATACTTTCTTAATGTCATAGCAAATACTGAGGGGGAAGTTGGACTTGGCTTAGGATACTGAGTTGTATGGATACGCTTTCCACATTCAATCACAAGGTTTATCTTTCCAATATCTTTTAAATTTAATACAATCTTTAATTCATTGGATGATACTTGGTAAACTTTATTAAGGCGAGCATCTATTAATTCATTTAATTCACTTCCAACTGCAAAAACATCAAAGCTAGTCATATTTGATTTCATATAATCACCGAGGCATAAATTATGGATTTAGACACTGATAGGAAAATTGCATTATTACACACCATATCTGGTTTACTCTTAGGAATAGGGTTTGCATATTACCCTGAAATTGCTGGGCGCCCTATTTTATTTGTGATACTATTGGGTTTAATCATTTCGTATCCGCTTAGATTCTTAAGCATAAAATTATTTAATCTTTCTATCGAAGAGTTCACAATTAAATCTTGGTTAGCTAAAGGGTTTTTTCTATTTATTACAACCTGGATATTAGTATGGATATTTGTATTTAACTTGAGGTGATATTTTGTATAAAATCTTAATTGCCATTATTATTATTAGCGGATGCCTTGGAAGTAATTACACATCCGAAAATATCACTGAAATAGGAGCTCCTCAAGATTCATCTCAAGAGTTCACAATGGAGGTTATTAAAGAAGAAAAAATAGGGGATTTTGATAAAATAAAGGACATAGTCCTTGTAACTAAAGAAATAAATGCATATGGTGATGAATATTCCATATTACAAGCTAAATATGGATGGAAATCAGAAACTTACATGACGGGAGCTATTAGAAGGATGTATCCCTCTAATAAATCAATAATACCGCTAGCCCCTCCGAATATCTATTATAATGAAGCATTTGATTGGATTAAGGAAAATACTCCTGAAGATGCAATATTTATTTCGTGGTGGGATTATGGGGATCTGATAAGGATTTTTTCTCAAAGGGAAGTCCTGATATCAGATCCATGTGATTCTTTGAAATGTATGGAGACTATAAGTGATGATCAGATAGATGTATTTAGATATGAAGACAATAAAAAATTCAACGACGTACAAAGCTTCTTTACATCGAATGAGAGTGAAGCCTATAAAATTTCAAAGAAATATGATGCAAGTTATATCTTCATAACATACGAAGATTTCACAAAAAGTTGGGCTATTAATCATTTAGAAGGAACAAAAAATCCTCTTCAAAGCTTCGAAATTAAACTTACAGGAGATAAAAACATTGACTCTAAAAACATAAGCGATGAGTTATTAAAATATGGAGGTTCTGCATATTTTGTAAGAGCGTATCAGGAGAACGCCATAGTATGGTATTTATACCCTGAAGATGTTAGGAATATCAAGCAAAATATCTTACTAAATTTATTGCCATTGAAGATTCTTCCTGATAATTTAGATTCTAGAGTTTTTCTAGAAAGATTTGAACTAGTTTATACAGATCAAGATGATTATATATTCATATTTAAAGTGAATTGAAAGTTTATAAAAAAAATTCCAGATAATAAAGTTAAACATTCAAAACTAACTGGGTTAAACTAATAAAACATATTAAAAAGATGATAACACAATAATGAAGATAATTGGTATAAGTGGATTGCCTGGAGCTGGGAAAGGCACTGCAGTTGAAGCTTTTAAAAAAATTGGTTTACCTATAATTAATATGGGAAATATAGTTAGAGATGAAGCTAAATCACTTGGATTTAAAATCACCCCCAACAACTTAGGAAAAATTTCTTTGAGTTTACGGGAAAAATATGGGGATGAAGAAGTTGCAAAGAGATGTTCTAAAGATATAATAGAAGTTACTAAATCTGGTTCAGATGTAATAATAGAAGGAATTCGAAGCCTTCAAGAAGTAATTTATTTTAAGACAAAATTTGAAGGTAATTTTTTTTTAATTGCCATTAAAGCCGAATCGTATATTCGATTTAAAAGATTAAAAAATCGTAATAGAGAAGATGATCCTCGAAATAGAGAAGAGTTTGATGATCGAGAAAAACGTGAGATAGATTATGGTTTACAATCAATAATTGACCTGGCTGATTATAAAATAATTAATCAAGCGGGAGTTCCAGATTTAGAAAAGAAGATTATTGAAATTTATAGAAGATTACCATAGTTTGTTTCCACCCCACAAACCATCTTCAGCTTCAATTGTTGCATCGTCATCTTGTAAAGTAGTGTATTGTTCAGAGCTAGTGAACTTAAGAAGTACGCTATAATCCTGTAATAGATGATCCAATGTAAATAATCCTACAATTTGAGTATAATTTTTGTTTATCTCGTAAATTGCTCCGGTGAACTCCTTGATTTTTTTTTTAATATCAAAGAAAGAGCTATCAGTTATAAAAAATAGGAAATCTTTATCTAAAAACTTACAAAAATCTTGAATAAATGTCTGAAGAACGTACCTATTAATATAGTTGTCTCGATTCATATTAGAGATTATATCAATAAAATGCTTAACCTGTTTATTAACTGCATCACTTGTTCTAATATCATTAAAAAAAATTGGGTTTTTTCTAATTTCGGTAAACTCTTCCTTACCTTTAGGACTTGTTTCTAATTTGTAAGCATCCAAAGCCTTTTTAAATTCATCCATGGTAAACATTAAGAATTAATATGAGATTAAATAAGATAAAAGTTTCGTTTTTATTTACTCTGAATTTAATTTAATTCTAGACGGGTTTATATATCATTTATTTTACCTTCCCTCCTTGATATTTGCCATCATAACTAGTTGTTTTTCCTCTAACCTCCGAAAAAACAATTTGACAAAAACAAGAACCTTTTTCTATTTTAAATGGGTATATGCCCTCATTCTTAATGCCTATCGTAAGGATTCCAGAGTATCCTGGATCAATAACCGCGGTTCTGAGAGAAACTGCACATCTAAATAGGGTAGAACGTGGTAGAATAAATGCTACTAAATCCTCCGGCATATTAACCTTTTCGGTTGTTGTACAAAGGTAGTAACTGCCAGGATTTAAACAGTATTGGGATAAATGCAGTTCATTTAATTGTGGCAATTCTCTACTATCAATTTTTAAATTAGAACTTGATATTATTTCAAAGAGATTGTCTATAGTTAAATCTACACCTGCTCCTTGTATATTAGAATCATCAGAATTTTCTATCAGATTATTCTTTGTAATTCTCTTGAGAATTCTTGACTTACTCAAATACATTAGCAGAACTCATAAATGAGGTTGTATACTCTCTTCTAAATGTGATTTAGGTACTGCACCAACGATTCTTTCAACAGGTTTCCCCTCTTTAAATAATATTACCGTGGGAATACTCATTACTTGTAATTGGCCTGCAGTGTTTGGATTATCGTCAATGTTAAGTTTTCCTACAACTACTTTTCCATCGTAATTTTCAGCGAGCTCTTCTATAATCGGAGCAATTGTATGACAAGGGCCACACCAATCTGCAAAAAAATCTATGAGTACCATAGGAGAACTTTTTATAGTATCTTGAAAACTTTTGTCTGTAATCTGTACAATTTCACCCATTTATTTCCTCCTTGTTAATAATTTCCAGCACCAAATATGTTTTTACAATTTCATAATAGGGAGATATTATGATAGGTATTATAACTACCAAAATTGTATAAAAAATTTCGGTTGCTAAACTAAGAAATAGATTGTAACGTGTTATATACATTATAAAAAAATAAATAAACGTGAGTGGAATAAACACTGCTAAATTAATTAAGACAACTAACCCCCCATATGCGATTACACCCCTGAAATTCGTGACTACAAATAAAAAACTGTATTTTAAACTGTTTAATACATCAGAATTGTGTAAAACAATCATTTGAGATACAAACATTGTGAAAAAAGAAATTGATAATGTGATTATTATAAGTATAAGGAATAAAACTGCCAAATAAATTGAAAATTGGTCTTTAAATCCTGAATTGATAGAGTATATAGAAAATAGTGTCAACATAATTAATGCAGAACTGGAGACAATTATTTTTACTAAGAAAATCCTTTGCAGATGTTTCTTGGTACCTAACCAACCTTGGTGGAGAGTAGTACCACCATCTTGATTGGTATTCTGAGCCATTGATATTATTGCAGCTAATACTGAAGCTTTAACAAAGACTGTAGATAAAACCCCGATAATCACTACCATTAAAACTAAAAAAAGTGATAGTAAAGGAATATTTGGGCCATAAATAACTAGGTTCCAATAAGAAAAATCTCTCATGAAAGTATCAATGATTAGTGCTATTAAGATAAGAACTGAAGTCCAAATAACCAGATAAAAGAGGCTTTCGATTAGATAAGGTATTATAAATTTGGGATTATTCTTATAATCTCTCAAAGCATTTGAGAATAAAAAACGAGTAATCATATTATTAAAGTAAACGTAATCAATATAAAAGTTCTATCTTATTAGCTTTAATATGGACACCTGATTTATTAACAACCGTACCTATATTCCAGGCATCAGTTGAATGTTTTTTACAAATTGAAATAACTTTATTTACATCCTTTTTACCGACTATAATACAAAAACCAATACCCATGTTATATGTTCGATACATCTCATGATCTGTAACCTTACCTTCACGTTGAATAATATCAAAAATCTCTGGAACTTTAGGAAGATGAGTTATCCTATAACCAAATTTAGTTACTCTTTTTAAGTTTTCAAATCCCCCACCAGTAATATTTACCATTCCTTTAATATCAACTTTTTTTAAAGTCTCCATAACTTCCTGAACATAAATTTTTGTTGGCTGAAGAAGTTCATCGCCAATTACAATCCCATTAACTTTAGACTTGATATCATATTTTTTTAATAAAATTTTTCTAGCCAAAGTTAGTCCATTACTATGTATACCAGAACTTTGAAGGCCCACAACAATATCTCCTGGCATTATCTTTTCTCCAGTAATTGACCTATTTATATCTACAATCCCTACCATCATTCCTGCAAGGTCAAATCCCTTGACCATATCGGGTAATGTAGCTAACTCACCCCCAGAAATTGAGGCGTTTGTCAAATTGGCTCCTTTGAGCAACCCTTTGCCAATTTCTTTTGTAATGACTGGGTTAGGTTTATCCATAGCAATATAATCGACAAGGGTAAGGGGTTCTGCTCCCACGCAGATTAAGTCATTAGCATTCATTGCAAAAAGATCAATCCCAATGGTATCATATTTCTCCATTAGAATAGCAATAATAATTTTGGTTCCCACACCATCAGAATTAACTGCCAAGGCTTGTGACTTATTAATCCTAACTAAGGCTGAAAAATGCCCAATATCAGTTAAATTTTCCCCTACGCCCCCCTTTTTAATAAGCCGTGATTTTTTAATTTCAGATATTAAAGCTTCAATTGCTCTTCCTTCTTCCTCTATATTTACTCCGGCTTCAGAGTATGTCGTACCCAAATAAGTTCCCCCTTACTTTAATCTAAAAGTATCCAGATTTTGTGGAGCTTTGGTTTTTGCCCTAAATATTCTAAACACTGCTGAGGCTAGCTCAGAACATTTAGATTCCTCTCCATGCCCTATTACAATTCTCTCTGGTTTGGGATTCAAACGTCTAATATAATTGATAATTTGATTTCGATCACTATGACCCGAAAATCCTTCAACGGTATTCACACCCATATTCATCGGGATAGCTTTAGTTTTACCATTATCATTTACGGAAATCTCTTTCCAACCTTTTTGAATCCTTCTACCAAGAGATCCTTCTGATTGATATCCAACGAAAATGATACTATTTCTAGGATTATCTGCAAAAGATTTCAGATATTCCATTGCAGGACCTCCAGATAGCATTCCAGAAGTAGCAAGAATAACACAGGGATCACCATCTATGACTTTAGATCTCATAGCATTTCCAGTAACTTTTTCAAAAATTTCTGATAAAAACGGATTTCTTCCTTTATGAAAAATTTGGTTTCTCAAATCTTTATTTAAATATTCAGGATAAGTAGTGTGGATACCTGTCGCTTCCCAAATCATCCCATCTAAATAAATTTTCACACAATTTAAAACGCCTTTGTTAACATATTCTTCAAGAGCTACCATAAGTTCCTGGGCTCTACCGACAGCAAAAACAGGAATGAGAACCTTACCACCCCTATTAATTGTATCATTAATTATGTTTACCATAGCACCTTCAGCTTCACGTCTACTTGGCTGAACATCCGCTGAACCGCCGTAAGTCCCCTCCGTTATCAAAGTCTCTAATCTAGGAAATCGTACATTAGCAGGGTCGAAAAGTCTTGATTTCTCAAATTTAAGGTCCCCTGTAATTGCTAGATTATAGATACCCTCACCAAGATGAAAATGCGCAATTGAAGAACCAAGAATGTGTCCTGCGTTATGTAATGTAAGTCGGATGTCAGGGGAAATATCAGTTACCTCACCATAATCAAGAGGGATAATATGATTAATCATTTTTTTTATAAACCTTCTAGGATAAGGCAAATCTTTTCCTTCCCTCTCAGTTACATCTAGATAGTCCCAGTGTAATAGAAACATGAGATCTCTAGTAGGATGAGTACAATATACAGGTCCTTCATAACCCATGTAATATAAATATGGAACAAATCCTGAATGATCTAAATGGGCATGAGTTATGATAACGGCATCTAAATCTTGAATGCTAAACTCTGGAACATTTAAAGATGGAAAAGAATTCTCTTTATCTCCAGAAGCAACATTTACTCCACAGTCTATCAGAGCTTTACTCTCAGGGGTTTGTAGATACATAGATGATCTACCTACCTCACGAAATCCTCCAAGAGCGGTAACCCTAACCCAATAACCACCCCTACTAGTTGGAGGACGATGAATCCTCTTACCAACTTTTCTGAGGATACTTTTTCTAGTTTCACTATTTTTTAGTAATGAATGTCTTATACTACTAACAATTTTTGATTCGATTGGCGGGGTTCTTCTAACTCTTGGCATCCAACCAACCGCTAATTTTATTTCACTTAGAGTACTCCCATTTTTTCCAATGACCAATCCTGGTTTTGCGGACTCTATCAATGCTTCTCCAAAATTTGAGTCAAACTTTATATCTGTAATACCTGCGTCTTCAGGTACAACTTGTTTTATCTTAACAGCTGCTTTTTCAGGTGATAATAGGACTGATTCATCAGGTCTTACAACAATTCTTTTTCGTACTTTCCGCGCTAAATCCTTTATAATATGACCATTTGCAGCTAGAACAGCAGGGTTTTTAGAATATAATACAACTTCAGGCCCTTCAAAAGCTACTTTAGTTATTAAAGCCGTGGGAGGAGTATTATTCTTTATAGCTACCTTAATTTCACTTAATGTTCCATCGACTGACACGTGAATACCTCAAGAAATCCTATGTTTTACTTTATGGAAACAATTACAAGGTCTGTGAAATTTTTTCAATTTGATTAGAAGTTAGTTTTCGAAACCCTTTACTAGTTATCTCTACAACATCTATACCATCACCAGTCATTGCATCACGTTTCAACGCAGCTTTAAGAGACCTAATGCCTATTTTCGTACATTCATCAAGGGATAGATTTTCTTTGTAGTGGTCCTCCAATACTCCGTATGCAACAGGTGAACCAGATCCTGTAGCAATTACATTGTCCTCAATGCAACTTCCAAGGGGGTCTAATGAAAAAATTCTAGCACCTTTTTTATCTATTCCTCCAAGAATCACTTGGATAATCATTGGATAACCTCTCTGTTGAAAGAGGATATTACCTAGTAATGTAGCTGCTGCTTCAACACTCATCTCCTTACCGGAACGCATTCTATAGAGTTTTGCTTCCGCCTGCATCCACCGAATCATCGCTTGAGCATCAGCAACAGAACCTGCAACTGTAGCTCCAATATGGTTATCAATCATGAAGCTCTTCTTCACTATTCTATGAGCAATCAATGTGCCCATAGTTGCTCTTTTATCAGAAACTAAAACTGTACCATCTTTACAAGTTAAACCTACTGTTGTTGTACCTTTCATGTATTTCTCAGCCTTCTCCAGGGCTCCCATAATAGATTCCTCCATAACTTCTAGTTTAGAAATAGATAAAATTAGATGTTATTGTTTTTTCCTCTATCTCAATATATAAAAAACTTTCTAATATTCTGGATATTTTGATAATATGTAGCCAAAATCTGTAATTTTAATAGGTCCGTCCAACTTGTAGGATACCTTTGGATTCTTTGTTACATCGTAAACACTTCCCCTGCCCATCCGCATTTAGTGTGCCTAATAGGTTTGAACCAGTTTCTACCTCTAATGTCTTAGCACAGCCTCTGTCACCACACCATTCAAATCGTATTATGCCTCCTTTACCACTTAGTATAGATTTCAATTCTTCAATTGATGTTACGTCATGAATTTGGTCGTTGAATTCACTCCAAGCTCGGGATTTAAGATTTATTGTAATATCGTCCAATTGTTTTTTTACATCCATTGCAATATTTTTCATAGAAATCTTAATCTTTGTACCAGTGTCTCTTCTAACAGCTATTACTTCGGATTTTTTTATTTCAGCTGGCCCTACCTCAAGCCTTAAGGGTACTCCTTTAACCTCCCAATCATAAAATTTGTTTCCAGGCCTTAATTCCCTATCATCAATATTAATCCTGAACTCATTCAAATCCTCCTTAAGTTTCTTAATTACTTTGTCTACATCTTTTTTAGAGTCTTTGAACCAGATTGGAACAATAACAATTTGTACAGGTGCGATATTTGGAATTAGACATAATCCAGAATCGTCTCCATGGTGAACTAATGTTGAAGCTATAACTCTATCAGAAATCCCATAACAAGTTTGGTAAGCGTAGCTTTGCTCACCATTTTTATTTTCAAATTTAATTTCAAATGTTTTAGCGAAGTTTTGACCAAGATTATGTACTGTTGCTATTTGTAAAGTACGACCATCTGGAAAAATTGTATCAAAAGCTATAGTATATTCTGCCCCAGGAAATTTATCCCAGTCTAATCTTTGGCTTATTGCATATGGAACGCCTAATAACTCAAAGAATTCCCGATACCCCGATATTGCCTCTTTAACTTGGATTTTAGCATCGTCTAATGTTGAATGAACTGTATGTGCCTCTACAAAGGTAGTTATCTCTCTAAGTCTAAGCATAGGCCTTGTATGTTTAGTTTCGTATCGAAAAGTATTAACTACCTGATAAATTCTAAATGGCATATTTCCATGAGACCTGATCCATAGAGAAAACATTGGATAAATAGCAGTTTCACTTGTGGGTCTTAATGCAAGCTTAACATTTAGAGGTTCACGTCCACCATGAGTTACCCAATATACTTCATTTTCAAAACCTCTGATATGTTTAGCCTCTTTTGCAAACTCCTGATCTGGAATTAAGAGGGGAAAGAGGACCTCATCATGCCCACTATTTTCCAGTATTTTTCGGATATTTTCAAGAACTAATCTTCGAATTTTAAATCCATATTGAAACCATACATAAAGCCCTTTAACAGGGTAGCGTATATCTAAAATTTTGGCCTTGTCTAGTATCTCGTTATACCATTCACTAAAGTTATTTTTCCGTTTCCCATTCATAATTTAACCTGCCATTATTAATAGTATATCTCTTAATCCAGGTGCAAGACCTAACGTTAATATAATAACCTTTAATACATCGCGCATCATACCCTTTTCAGATTTATCTAAATAATAGAGTACCGGAAGAATAACGCCTAATTTTAGAGGGAACATAACAGATGGATGTGTTGCGGAAATAATTGCATTAGGAAGGACGTGTTGAGCGGTTAAGCCATAAAAACTTATTCCTAAATATGTTGCACTCGCATCAAGCATATGTGACTTAATTATACCCAAATTAAACTTTTCATTGATAAAATCGAACTCTAATTTTCTCAATACAATGAAGACAATTGCTACTATCAATCCTGAGATGATTAGGGATTTGAAAAATGGCAGGAAATTTAAGCCTAATTCAATTAACTTAAAACTAGTAAATAACGATATTAATATGCCAACAAACAAAGGAAAATAATGATACTTAAAATTAATAATTCTATTGAGGTATATCCCAATAAGGATCGATACAACTAAAATGACATATATTATTATGTATATCCCTGGAGTTTTGAAGAAATTCGAAGTTATGACTTCATAGTCCCTTAAAACTCTAAGTCCAGAACCAATGAAAATGTAGAATAGATAGTAACTAAAAAAATGGCTATCCAATTTTAATTCTATTTTTTCAAAAAGTTTAATTGTATAATAAACGAGTAAACCTAATAATAAAGCGTAAAATACTGTATTAACGATGTTGTAACCTGTACCATAAATAATTGGATCTAGCAAATATTTTTCAATATATCCTTGCATGGAAGAGAGTTATTGAAACATACTTAATAAAGTATTTCTAACAGCTGGTCCAAGTCCAATTGCGATCAGAGCAGCTTTGATAGATTCTTCAACAAATCCTTTATCACTTTTTTCAAGCATGTGCAATACAATTAAAATAGTTGCTGCCTTAAGGAAAAAGATTGAAACCGGTGTAAATGTTTGCATTACATAATCTGCAATGAAAAACTTTTCTTGAAAACCGTAAGATGTTATTCCAATGTAAGTGGAACTTGCATCTAGCATTTGCGAAAAAAGAATTCCAAAGTTTGTTTTGTTATTTAATAAATTTAGCTTTAACTTTTTTAAACCTAGAAATAACCCGGAAGACACAAGAACAGCCAAAGCTAAAGTTACAAATAACACATTAAAGTTTATCAAATTAAATGGAAGATTTACAGATGCCACTACAATACTTAAAATAGCAATTAATAATGGTATCAAAGCATAAGGTAGTTGAGTAACTTTTTCAATTAATTTTCCTATAATAATAGAAGTCAAAAATAATGTGAAGATCAAACCGTATATACCTACTGTACTATAGATTGGAGAATCAAGATAATGGAAGTCCTTTAAAAAACCTAGTATTCCTCCTAATATTATAAAAAGAATGAAATATGCATAGAATCCTGAATTAAATGATATATCTAATTTCTTAAATATTCTTATAGTGACCAGGATTAATATTAAAAATAATACAGCGTATAATGATGTATTAAATAAATTAAAAGTATCTTGATAAAAGGGCCGAATTAGATAATCTTGGAAAAAATTATTTGCGCTCACTTATACCCACTTTTTTTTTTAAATTGATCAGTTATCTTAAAATGTATTTTTGCTACGTTTTTTAAATTATTGAATCCCTGTTTATTAACAAAATCAGTTAAAAATTCCGTTACTTGGGAAGATCCTTTAGGGAATTCTAAACCATATGCTATTCCCATTTCTTTATGTTTTTCTAGAAATACTTCACGAGCAAGTATTGAGGCAGCTGCAACAGCTATGTCCTGTTCTGCTCTTGGTTGTTGAATTAATTGGATAGTTACTCCTTTTTCCATTAAAGCTGAATTAACAAATTTCGGATCTCCAAACTTGTCAACAACAGCAAGGTTACATTCTTCCTTGGTAAGTAGATTCTCAATGACTCTTGAATGCGCCCATCCTAAGATTTTATTGAGATTCTTAAGTTTTTTATATAACTTATTATACTTCCGGGGAGTTATAGAGAGTATTTCATATCTGCTATTCCCTAATTTAATTCTAATTTTCTTACTCATCTTTGAGATAGACCTATCATTCAATTTTTTCGAGTCACGAACTTTAATGATTTGTAAATCTTTCTCAGAATATTTATCAATCAAAACCCCTGCGATTACCAACGGACCAAAATAATCTCCTTTTCCAACTTCATCTGAACCTATCCTAGTCATGCCTTTGAATTTCCTGAAGAACCGCTTATCATCGTTACTTGGATTAAAACCCCCAATAGATTCAATAAATGCTTCAATCTCAGATTTAATAAATTTGTCGTTGCCTGCCAAGACTATTTTTCCATTCTGATATAAATTAACAACGATACCTGGATATCGCGCTAAAAATACCTGGTATGGTCTATTCTCAAATGTGAACCCAATTCTTGTTAGAAATACTTTTAATTCTAAAAATTTTGATTTGTGTATTTGAAGGTTTTCTCCCATTTTATATTTACCAATATCCTGCCGAATAGTTATCTATTACTAAAATATAATATGTAATTGTATAAACTGATTTCTACTAATTACTTAAAAAATAAGGTATATAGCCAATAAATTTAAAAGTCATTTATATAAAAATATTGATTCAAATGCAATCAAAGTTTATGCAACTTCCACGAACTGTTCTAGTTGGAAAAAATGTTATAAAGAAAAGTAATGATGTATGTAGCGATCTTAATCTTAAAGGTAGAGTTCTAATAGTTTCAGGTCCAACGACATACAAGATAGCGGGGGATAAATTATGCAACATATTGGATAAAGAGCATGATACTGAAATTATTATTGCTAATGAAGGTTCTATAAAAGAAGTTGAAAACATAAAAAAAATTGTTTTTAATAAGAATGTTGCATTTATAGCCGCAATCGGAGGAGGACGTGTTATAGATATAGCGAAGTTAGTTTCTAAAGAAACTGGTAGAGATTTCTTAAGCATTCCAACAGCTGCCAGCCATGATGGTATTGCTTCATCACGGTCATCGTTAAAGCATAAAGGTACTACAGTATCGATAAGCGCTAAAGCGCCTTTGGGAGTTATTGCGGATATTAAAATTATTAAAAGAGCACCATATAGACTTATTGCCAGTGGTTGTGGCGATATAATATCCAAATTTACGGCAGTTAAAGATTGGCAATTGTCTAATCAAGTAAATGGTGAAGAGATAAGTGAATATGCTTGTGCCCTTTCTTTAATGACTGCAAAGATGGTTATGGATGACAGATATAAAATAAAAAATCTAAGTGAAAAAAGTGTGCGAAACGTGGTTAAAGCTTTAATTTCATCAGGAGTTGCTATGAGTATAGCAAATAGCTCTAGACCTGGAAGTGGTTCAGAGCATAAGTTTAGCCATGCTCTTAATGAAATAGCTCTATATCCAGGCCTCCATGGTGAACAGTGTGGTATTGGAAGTATACTGATGATGTATCTTCATAAAGGAGGCTGGGAAGATATTAAAGATGCATTGAAGGAAATAGGCGCTCCTACCACAGCAGAGGAAATTGGAGTAAAAAATGAGCAGATAATTGAGACTATGACTAAAGCTTGTAAAATAAGATCAAATAGGTACACTATACTAGATGAAATCCGGCTTAATAAGAGAAAAGCTGAGAGTATTGCAAAAATTACGGGAGTAATAGATTAACTAGATTAAGTTAAGTTGCACTATTTGAAAATTAAGTATCCTTATTTTTCTTTTTATCTACTTTCTTTTTATTAACTTCAGGATTTTCGAATACTTCTTCAAAAGTTAGCTTATTTAGATTTATAAAATTAAATACATCTCTTGAAAGATAATGTTTACTTAGGGTAGACTCCTTTTTTAGTTTGGCCATATCAGAAAGCCTAATTACAAGATTTTTATTTTTAATTTTTATCCCATGGTCATTTGGATTGGCAAAAGGTAAATGAAGCTCGAGTAATAAGCGAATTTTCTCCTCTAACTTATTTACTTTCTCCTTAATACTAACAGTGTATTCTAAAACTTTTCCAGCTAGTTCGTAATTGAAATCTACACGAACTCTACCCCCACTTACACTTTGAACTCTACCTACTCGGCCATCACCCTCAATTCGCATTCCAGGGAACGGTTTCATACCTTGTTGCTTAAAATTTTTCATAGGAACAACTTGTACTAACTTTGGATCTCTCTTTCCATAGCCTTTTTCGAATGGTATGATAACAGTTTTAGTTTCGCCGACCTCCATCCCAACGAGTTTTTCATCTAAACCCGTTATGACATGCTTAGCTCCTACTACAATAGGTGATGGCTTAAATTCAATTTTTTCATCGTAAATACCTTGTTTTTTAGCAACATCTTTTTCAGTTGTGTCAAATACTTTGCCACTTTCTTTCACTTTTCCTATGAAAGTGATTCTTATGAAATCGTTATTTGAAATTACCATTATTGACCTTTCCTTAAGTACCATCCTTTATCATGGAGATTTTTTATTATTTTCCCATCAAATTTCCCGATAGCTAGAAACTCATTTTTTTTGTTAACAATTAAATATTTGCTTCCCTTAATCAAAGAATTTTTTTTATATTTTAAAATTGAGTTAATGAAAACATCTCGACCATATAAAACTAACTGTTCCGCTTTATCATTAATTTTAATTAATTTATTAGAATACGGAGTTATTAAAGAACCTCCTTCTAGGCTCAAATAGAATTTTTCTCCTTTGATTTCCCCAATAAAAAGTCCTGCAAAGTAAGGTTGATGTTTAATCTTAAACAATACTTCCTTAGTTTCTTTTTTTAGAATAAATATCTCTTTTCTATTATGATTAGATGCCAATAAGATATTATCCTTTAATATTAAAGAAAGCTCAACCCCATATTCAATTATACCCTCTAAAATTTTTAGTTCTTGAGAATTAAGATCCTTTAATTTCATTATATGGCTCTTTTATTGCTTTATCTGAAATGATTACACTATTCCCTGTTGGATCTTCAATAATAATCTTTGCAGTTTTTTCACCTTTTTTTATTTTTTCAATTTTATCTAACAGCAAGTTTACCTTACCTTTATCTCCCCAATTGGAAAGGGTCAGCAAAATGTCTTCAATCCTCCTCATTATTCCTTCAATATTAGTAATGTATCCTTCTGATCCAATGCCTGGAGTTATTTTAACACCGATTTCAGGAATTTCAATCGTTGAATTCCCTGATCGAACAACTCTGATCAACATATCTTTATCGTCAGAAATATTTAAAGTATATTTTATAGAATCTTTTTGGCTCAAAATCATTACATCAACATGACGATAGCTACACTTACATTTTAAAATAGATTCCATGACTTCCCCGAAAAATTTTATTTTATGTCTATGAAAATTAACCTTTAATTCTTCTTTTTGGCAAGAAGGGCATTTTATATTGAATAACATAAAACTGTGTTAAAATTACTTCCCAATTTTTTCAATGGTCTCCTCAAAATTTTTAGCTCTTGAATCAGCATTACGATCTATCTTAATTGATGGGGGTGTAATTATAAGATGATACTCGCTTAGACCAATAATATCACCATCCATTGATAAGCATATATCCTTCACCTCAGCTATAGCATGCCTAAGTTCGTTCATACTTCTTTCAGCTAAAGGTTTAATGTCCAAAACTACCATATTATTCACGCTTAATTCTTGAACAATGATGTCTACATCAGAAAAACCTTTTAGTTTACAAACTTTTACTGACATTCCTTTAGTTTGAACATTAGAATCAGTACTAGGTATATTTAATTCGACAAAATCATCTACGGTAATACTTTCAGATTGAGCAGGCCCTCTTAACTTGTCAAATAAGTCTTTGAACATCACTAATGTACCTCATTCTATTATGGGTTACGCTTCCTATAAAAGGGTTTCGAAATTAGTCTTGCTTCAAGCTGGGATAACTACCTAGTAGTTGCATATATGTAACTTTATTTTTAAGAGCTTTGAGAACATTCTTGACTCTTTGATCACACCGATGCCCTAAAAAATCTACGAAGAAAATGTAATCCCCGAGTCCCTTCCTTGATGGTCGGGATTCGATTTTAACCAAATTAATTCTCTCTTTTACAAATGCCCCTAATGCATCATAAAGTGCACCTGGCTTATCTGGAAGCATGAATATGACTGAGGTTTTATCTTCACCCGTCTGTATATTATCTTTTTTAGATAGTACTATGAATCTAGTTTGATTAAAATTTTCATCCTGAATTGATTCTTCTAAAACTATCAGGTTATAAATTTTAGCTGTGGTAATTGAACCAATTGCTGCAATTGTATTATCTCCTGCAAGAAAAATATTTTTTGCTGCATCAGCTGTACTTAAACAATTTTTTGTTGTGAATCCTGCATTTTTTATAAATTTTTTACACTGAGCTAAGGCTTGAGGATGAGAGATTATCTCTTTAATATCCTTAAGAGTTGAATTGTTTATTCCTAACAGATTGTGTTTTATATCCAAGATAATCTCACTATAAATTTTCAAATCAAATTTTAAAAATAGGTCAAGAGTTATACTAACTGGTCCTTCCAGAGAATTTTCTATTGGAACAACTCCAAACTTTGAATTTCCATTAAGAACATCATTAAAAATATCGTGAATTTCCTCTTTATAGACTATTTTTTTTTGTTTGAAAAATTTTAGAGCTGCCTCTTCACTAAATGTTCCTTTTGGGCCAAGTAGCGAAACCCTCAATTCAGATCCTCTGTATTTTTTTACTTTGTTTTAAAATAAGAGTTTTAAATTGTTCTAGAAAATCATCATCTAAATCATTTTTAGTCTCTTTACGCCAATTAGCTAAAACATCTTCTTCACGAGCAACATCTTCGATATCAATTCCAAGATTTTTCTTAGTTTTAGCAATTTTGGAAACAACTTTAAATCGCTTACATAAAAGTTGCATAATTTCTTGATCAATAAGGTCAATTTCTGAACGATATTGATTAATTTCTTTTTCCGGCTCCATATAGTTAGATTTAATAATAACAATACAAATATATATTTATTGGATAAAAGAAAAAGTGTATTAACCACATTTTTTTACAGTTTTAAGGGATAAAACATAAATACTTCATATCCTTTACCTCAAAATGGTTATTAAATGATACCTACTCAAATGTTTTTTACTAAAGGTGTTGGAAGCCATGTTGAAAAACTTGAATCTTTCGAATTAGCTCTTCGAAATGCAGGTATAGAAAAATTTAATATTGTTAGAGTCTCAAGTATCCTTCCACCTAAATGTAAAATAATTTCACGGGATAAAGGTCTAAAACAAATTAATCCCGGTCAAGTTATTTATTGCGTACTTAGCAAGAATTCGAGCAATGAACCAAATAGATTAATCGCTTCATCTGTCGGATGTGCAATACCTGCTGATAAAAGCCAATATGGTTATTTGAGTGAACATCATGCTTTTGGAGAAAACGATAATAAAGCCGGAGACTATGCTGAAGATATAGCAGCTAGTATGCTTGCTACAACATTAGGGATTGAATTCAACGTTGATAAGAACTATGATGAAAGAAAAGAAGTGTGGAAAATGAGTGGAAAAATAGTTCGGACAAGGAATATAACCCAGACTGCCATAGTTGATAAGATTGGTTGGTGGACAACCGTAATATCTGCTGCAGTTTTCTTAGATTAAGAATCATTATTCTCTTCAGTGAAGAACTTTTATGTATTCACCTTCAGCTTCTCTCGTCGTGCCAATGATAAGTAAGGGTTTCTGATCACTCATTATATTGTAAATTCCACGTGCCTCAACTTTCTCACCCTTGAAAGCTTGCCCTGCATAGGTATGGGTAAATGATTGAATTTTTCCAATAGCGCCGTTGTCAAATTTAACTTTGTAAATGGCAGGTGAATTGAAAGCCATTGATGATTCAAGTACAGTAGCTTTCAATGTCATAAATCCTTTACTACAAACGGCTTTGTTTTTTTGTAAATTTATTTGCTGAGAATCCTGAACAAGTAAAATATCTAAAATTATCCCGTTGTAAGATGCTCTGTGATTTTTACGTTTTTCATGCCAAAGAAATTCGTTAAAAGTTAAGGTTTTTTCAAAAGGATACCGTTTATTATATATCAATCTCCACTGTTCATCAGTAAGTGCATCAATCTTGTTTGAATAAATAAGTTTTTTTAGTATTTTTCGTGAAACTGAATGATTTTGTATTCCATAAATAACAAAATCTATATCCGAATTTGAATTATGAAGATTTATTAAAACTGATCCTGTAATCCCTTTTTTTTGTGTTGGTATTTCACAAAATAATTCTGAAATCTCTTTAATATTCTTCTCAAAATTATCGTTAGATTTATCCAAAATTTCTTTAAGTCGGGATTCAGGTCGATAAATAGTTTTAATTTTATTATTAGGAATGTATTGATTGTTGTTGTCAAGGTAGAAGGGATAATATTTTTTAAGATACTTTATCGATTGTTGAGTTGAGGTTACTTTGGTATATTTTTTTTTATCTTTACTCCTTTCACCATTTAAGGAAGGGAAATACCGCAAATATGCATGAATCCTTTCTTTTGATAGTGAAGGGGATACCACTGCAAATATAAGCCCTTCGTGGGTTTCAACGAAATCTCTAATTCTAATCATAATTTTTAAAAAAAAAAATTAATGTTCAGTTATTTTTCCAAAAAGACCTTATTTTCAATCGCTCTAAATCTTTTATCTAATAACAACCAACATTCTTCAGTTTCTTTATCAATACTATCTAACCGTTCTTCGAGTTTTTTGTTACGTTCTTTTAATTGTTCTATTTCATCCATAAGATCCATTGTTAGCATACATCTATCCTCCTGAAAAAATATTGCTTTTTAAATTACAAACTATTTAATAAAACAAAAATAGTAACTTATAAAATATTTTAGTTAATTTATATACGTTATAATTAAGTATTTTTTAATCTATATGAATCCTCATTTATATCTTTAAAAAAATTAAGCTATTAAAATAAACTTAAAAAGAATATGAAAAAATTAAGCGATAACGTTTCTTTAAAAAGTGTTAGTGTTACTAAAAAATACCAGGAACAAACTAAACATACAATTGCAAAACTGAATGCTACCCCTTTCTATCTAGACTGGATGAATCAACCAAATCCGTTTAGGAAATATGTTGACACTCCCATTGTTAAACTTCCTCTTCCAAAGACAAATTTTAAAAATTCATGGCCATCAATAACACAAGATCCCATCCCATTTGATCTAGAATCCCTATCTACCATACTATATCATAGTGTTGCTATATCAGCTTGGAAACAAGATCTCAATTACGGTTCTAAATGGTCATTAAGAGTGAATCCCTCATCTGGAAACCTTCATGCTGAAGAAATATACATAATTGCCCAAGGTATCCTAGGCCTAGATGATGGAATATATCATTTTAATGTGAAGGAATTTTATTTAGAAAAACGGATTATTGGAAGTGATAATCTCTGGATAGCAACAAATTATTTAAGTCAGACTGATGCCCCATTAAAAATTTTGATCACAACTATTGTCTGGAGAGAGGCCTGGAAATATAGGAAACGGGCATTTAGATATTGTTTATTAGATGCAGGACACGTAGAGGCCGCCTTAAGAACTGCAGGGACACAGGTAGGGTGGATTTCAAATGCATGCAGGACTTTCGATGATGAATCCATGACTTCCCTTTTTGGATTATCAAACTTAGATGAAGTCCCTTTATCCCTTATTGAGTTTGGCAATAAAATTCGGAAAATCAAACCGTATAACTTAAAACCAATACGGGCTTTGGGTAGTCCAAACAAGTTATCTGAAACAGTTATCCATTATCCTGAGATAGATGAGGTAATTAGTGCGACCAAGTTGGCGACGAAAACGGAGCCTCCAATAGAAGATTTATTTATTCCTCCACAAAAACCCTCATCATTCCTTTCCAAAAAATGGACGAATTTGGTTCGAAATCGTCGTTCAGGTATTCAGTATGATGGCTCTAGCAGTTGTAAAGTAGAAGATGTTGAATGGATGATTAGATTATCTTTGAAACAGTCTGGATATTGGACAAAAGATAAAGTAGAGAGAGAGTGGGTAGATCTTTTTGTTTACGCCCACCATATAGACGGTTTAGTACCGGGTATATACCGTTACGAATCAAATTCAAGATTCAAGATGTATAAAGAGGGAGATGTTCGTAATCTTGCCAAGAAACTCTCTCTAAATCAATCAATAGCATCTAATAGCGTCTTTACTATTTCGATGGTAGTTAATTATAACAAAATCTTAGAATTTTTTGGTGAAAGAGGTTTTAGACTTGTTTATCAATCAGCTGGAAGGGTGGGGCATGCCTTGTATTTAGCGGCTGAATCTGTAGGTTTGAATGCCACAGGTATTGGAGCCTTTTTTGATTCGGATGTACTTCAGACGCTTTCACTTGATGACAACTGGATTGTAGTCTACCATTTTACTATTGGAAAATCAATACCTGACCTGCGTGTGCGCCAGTTACCTGGATATGATTTTGAGAGAGAGATTATCAAATGATTAGATTGCTAAAATTTAATAATAAATGATTACTCACAGGAAATTTATTTCAGTTTTTTAAATTAATGGAATCAAGTTTTATCCTAATCTAGTGTGATTTTAATTATTTTACCCCAAAATATTTAAATTTTATAATAATATTTAAATCTATGCAATTTGATATTGTCGTCTTGGAAACAAAGTTAATTGAATACCTACCGAGTATCATAATCAGCATATTAATATTATCTACTGGTATTATTGCTGCTCATACTATCAAGAAGGCAATACATAAAGTGGGAACAAAAGTAGCAAGTAAGACTAAATCCAATATAGATGATGTAGTATTCGACTATCTTGGAACGGGCGTTTCATACATTATTTTTGGTGTTACATTAATCCTTGCCGGAAATCAATTCGGCTTAAATAGTATGGGACTGGTTACTGGTATTTTAATATTGTTTTTATCAAGACCATTGACTAAAATTGTGAAAATTTTATTGGATAAAATTGAAAATCAAATGCTGAAAAAATCCAAAGATGATAATCAGAGAGTAATGTTCCCTCTTATAAATAAGACAATAATTGTTACAATATACATATTTACCATAATCTTAGCATTAGGCCAAGTAGGAATCGAAGTTCTTCCACTCGTAGCGGGTATGGGAATTGCAGGATTGGCTATTGGTCTTGCAGCAAAAAACACTTTATCAAATATGATCGCAGGAATTTTCATTATAATAGATAAGCCATTCAAATTAGGTGACAGAATTGAGATATGGAATGCTCCAAAAAACACAGCTACCTGGGGAGATGTTGTTGATATTGGATTACGGAATACTAGGATAAAAACTACAGATAACATAATTATGGTTATTCCAAACTCTGAAATTGCAAAGAGGGATATAGTAAATTATAGTACCATGCCTAATGGTATTAGAGTCCGTATCCCTTTAGGTATTGCATATGAAGCTGATTTAAAAGAAGCATCTAACATACTTCTTGGGATAGCAAAGAAAACAAATGGTGTATCGGAGAAACCTGTTCCCCGAGTTGTAGTAAAAAAATTCGGAGAATCTAGCGTAGACCTTGAACTCAGAGTTTGGATTAAAGATGCAAAAATACGACGACGAATCACTTCAGGTATAGGTACAAAAATTAAAAAAGAATTTGATGCTAATGATATTGATATACCCTATCCTACTCGCTCTATAATTGTACAAGGGGAAAAATTATCCTAAACACCACAGCTCATCACCTACATAATGGATGTTTTTTACACATTTTCCATTTTTTTTACTGGATAATTCTGGTCCGCTACATAAAGTCTGACCAATTGCTAAAGCCTTACCATATTTTTCTTCAATAATAACTACATATTCCCCAACATTAAGTTTAGGGTCATAATTTACAATCCCAGGCCTCATTATGTCAGCACCATTTGTAATAAACGGAATAGCGCCAGTATCTACAGTGACAAACCTTCGTTTATTATCTAGTAAAAGGGCACCTCTAACAGTAGGGAAAAAACCGTGGGTTGTTTTAAAAATTAATAGACTACCATTTATAAGTATAAACCTAGTTTCGTAATTTACTTCTAAAACTTCTACTTTGAATTGATCTTGAATTAATTTTTCATATTCTTCTGATATAGCGGAAAGGTCACTATGTATTTTAGTAATAAGGTCCTTTCTAGCAAAGTACCTCCTATGGACTTTCATTAAAAAAAAAGTGAACCGACAACTTTAAATAGGTTCTCCTAAAAAAAAAGTATTTTATAAATAGAATGTGAAAAAATGGCACAAAAACCCTTAGATTTATTGCATAGTTCTTTAGAATCACAGGTTTTAGTAACCTTAAAAGGTGGTACGGAATTTAGAGGAACTCTTAAAGGTTATGATATCCATATGAACGTTGTTCTAAAAAATGCAGATGAACTCAAGGGGGGTAATGCAGTAAGAAGACTTGGTATGGTTATAATAAGAGGAGATAATGTTGTAGTTATTTCTCCCTAATTTTATTTTAATGTGAACTATTTTATTTTATAACAAAGTATTAAAAGGGATTGGGAATAAGGCTGTAATAATAAAGGATATATAAATGACGAAAGGAACACCCTCACTAGGAAAGAGAAACAAACGGTTACATATCAGATGTAGACGTTGCGGAAGAAACTCCTTTCATTGTAAGCATAAAAAATGTGCAGCATGTGGTTTTGGAAAAACTAAAAAACTACGAGGATATGCGTGGCAACAAAAAAAGATAAATAAAACAAGAATAGTCTAGAGGAGTACGATTTCTTGAAGGAAAAATGCGGGGTGGTCGGGATTAGCGCCAATTCCGAAACTGACGTATCTACTTCAATTTTTTATGGACTATATGCCTTACAACATCGTGGACAAGAATCGTGTGGAATTACAACAATCGATGATCAAGTTTATACTGAAAAAGGCATGGGATTAGTTCCTGATTTTTTCAACTATAAGAAACTAAAAAAATTAAAAGGAACAATGGGTATTGGACATGTTCGTTACTCCACAACAGGTGGATCAGATATTGAATGTGCTCAGCCATTTGTAATTAGTCACTCGACAGGAACACTTGCTATATCCCATAATGGAAATATCATAAACACTAATGAACTTAAGAAAAATCTTGAAAGTTCAGGAGACGCTTTTATTTCTTCAAGTGATACAGAAATCATTGCTCATCTCATTGTTAAATTCTTAGCTAAGGGAATGAGTATTGTATCTGCAATAACAGAGGTAATGAAAAAACTAATTGGTTCTTATTCACTAACAATACTCACAGATAATGAAGTAATTGGTGTGCGGGACCCTTTGGGTATTCGTCCATTGTGTCTTGGTGGAACTAATGGGACAAACGTCCTTGCTTCTGAGAGTGTGGTATTTGATGTATTAAACATGCAATTTAAAAGGGATATTAAACCGGGAGAAATAATTGTTATAACTAAAAGAGGGATAAAGAGTTACAGACCTTACAAACTTAATAAACAGGCTAATTGTATGTTTGAATACGTATATTTTGCTAGACCTGATTCTATTTTAAATGGGAAATCAACCTACAAAGTAAGAGAGAAAATCGGTGCGCTTTTGGGAGAGGATGATAGCATAAAAGCTGACTATATCTCTCCAATACCTGATGCATCCATACCCTCTGCGCTAGGTTATTCTAAAGCACGAAATATCCCGTATATTGAAAGCTTGATTAGAAATCGTTATGTAGGAAGAACCTTCATCATACCAGATCAAAAAGCTAGGGAAATAGCTGTTAAATTAAAACTAAATCCTGTTTTACCTAATATTAAAGGAAAAAGAGTAATTCTATTTGATGATAGTATAGTTCGTGGAACTACTTCTAAAAGAATAATAAATTTACTTAAAGACTCTGGTGTTAAAAAAGTGCATATGCGAGTAGGTTGTCCACCTATAACTTCCTTATGTAAACTAGGAATTGACATGCCAACTGATAAAGAACTAATAGCCAATAAAAATAGTATTGATGAAATAAGAAAACGTATAGGTGCTGATTCTCTAAAATACTTAAGTTTAAACAGCTTGATAAAAGCTATAGGGATGGATAAAAATAAGTTATGTGTGGGTTGCCTAACTGGTAAATATCCAATAGAAATATTAAAATATGAACAGAAGCTTCTCCCTACATTCTATAAAGAAGAAAATTAATTCATATACTATACAACCAAATTTGATAACCATGGGCCCGTAGCTCAGATGGAAGATCACTCGCTTGGCATGCGAGAGGCCCCGGGTTCAAATCCCGGCGGGTCCATTACTCAATTTATTTACAAAGGGATAAGTTATCAAATAGAATTAAAAAAAAATGTGAATAGGAAGTACAAAGTTTTTTATTAAATTGAGTTATTTATAAATTTAATATAATGAAGTTGATATTTTTAGGTAATGGCGGGGGGAGATGGATTACTATCACCCAAAGACTAAGAACATGTGGTTTCAGAATACATGCCAATTCAAATATTCATATTGATCCAGGACCAGGAACCTTAGTTAGTTTAAAAAGAAATCGAGTATCCCCCATGAAAACTGACGCAGTTTTAGTTAGCCATTGTCACCCAGATCATTATAATGACGCTGAAGTAATGATTGAAGCCATGACGAAAGGCATGACTAGAAATCGAGGTTTTTTTGGAGGAAGCATGAGTGTTCTAAAAGGTGTTCAGAATCTGGGACCAGCAATCTCTAATTACCATAAATCAAAGCTTAACCAATTAACTTTATTACAACCTGGGAAGATTTTAACAATAGATGGTTTAAAGATTAAAGGATTGAAGACTAAACATTCGGATCCAAGCTGTGTTGGACTAAAGTTTTACTTAGAAGATGGCATAGTAACTTACACAGCAGACACAGAATATTTTGAAGGAATTGAAGAAGAATATTCTAATTCTAAAGTGATAATATTCAATGTGATGCGACCAAAGAGTGATAAAATCCCTTGGCATCTTTGCGTTGATGATGCTATTAAAATAACAAAGAAAGTTAAGCCAGAACTTGCAATATTGCACCATTTTGGGATGAAGATGATTGGAGTTGAAAAATCAGAAGCATTAAGAATGGAAAAAAAAACTGGTATTAAAACTATTACATCACAAGAAGGCCTACGGGTATTTCTAAAAAATAAAAAAATTGAAGTATGAGGTGTCAATTATATCTAAGCCTATTTTAAAGGAAAAACGTTGGAACGTTGATTTAGAAAAAACGATTTATACCTTATGGAAGGAGAAGAAGGTTTATAATTTTAATAAAGATTTAAATAAACCCATATTTTCTATTGATACACCCCCACCATATGTGAATACTCCTATACATATTGGACAAGCAACTACATATGTGCTGATGGATATGTTTGCTCGTTATAAAAGGATGAAAGGTTATAATGTATTGTTTCCACTTGGATTAGATAAAAATGGTTTACCAATTGAAATGGCTGTTGAAAAAAGGTTTAAGATAAAACTAACAGATGTACCCCGCAATAATTTTATTGAAAAATGTAATATAGTTTTAGAAGAAAGCAGCCTTGCTTCAACAGAATCATTTCTAAGATTAGGAATAAGCTTTAACTCATGGAATCTGGGAAATAAATTAGGAGATATCTATCAAACAGATTCACCTGAGTATCGAGCTTTAACTCAGAGAACATTTATTGAATTGTGGGAGAAGGGCCTCATCTATGAAGCTGAACGAATCAATAATTATTGCCCGGGATGTAGAACAACAATTGCAGACGCTGAAATTGAATATGTAGAATTTCCTACCACCTTTAACAGAATAATATTTAAAGTAAAAGAATCTGGAGAAAAGTTAATAGTTGGCACTACCCGACCTGAATTACTTTGCACTTGTGGAATGGTTATTTTTAACCCGAAAGATAAAAGATATAAACATTTAGAGGGTTCAAAAGTTATATCACCAATTTACGGAAATGAAATTCCAATCAGTTCTCATCCAATGGCAGAAATGGAAAAAGGAACTGGTTTAGTTATGATGTGTTCTGCAGGTGATACTAGTGATATACGTTTTTTCAGAGAAATGGACCTAAATCCTATAATTGCTATAGATGAAGATGGTAAAATGAATTCTAATTCTGGTTTCCTTAAAGGTTTAAGTGTCATTAATGCCAGGAAGAAAATTATTGAAAAACTTGAAAAACAAGGACTTCTCGAAACTCAGACTAACATCATGCATCGTACCCCAATATGTGACCGCAGTAAAGATCCAATAGAATTTATATCAATGCCTGAGTATTATGTCAAACAGGTAAAATTCAAACGGGAAATGGTAAAAATAGCCGAGAAAATAAACTTTTATGACCCATCTTCTAAACAAATTCTATTAAATTGGATCAACTCTGTTAGTATCGATTGGCCTATTTCTAGAAGACGGTATTATGCCACGGAAATACCTTTATGGTACTGCAATAAATGTGATGAAAAATTTGTTCCTGAAAAAGGAGGTTATTATATTCCTTGGAAAGATACACCACCTATAAAAAAATGTCCTAAATGTAACGGAACTAAATTCAGAGGAGAGGAACGTGTATTAGATACTTGGTTCGATAGTTCAAATTCTCCATTATATAATCTAAAGTACTCTGATAATGCAGAATTCTTTAAGAATAACCAGCCATGTAATCTTCGACCTCAGGGGAAAGAAATTATCAGAACATGGCTGTACTACACTTTATTAAAAGGATTTCTTCTTACTGGAAAAGGGATATTTAATGATGTTTGGATTAACTATCACATAGTAGATAATAAAGGAAAAAAAATGTCTAAATCAAAAGGAAATGTTATAAGTCCAACAGATATCCTTGATAAATTTGGAGCTGAATCATTCCGACTATGGACTGCTATAGAAGGGAATTTAGATAAAACTGATATGCGATGCTCATCTGATCGAATTGATGGAGCTGGAAAAACCATTACTAAAATTTGGAATATATCCCGATTTGTATCCATGTTTCCCTATACTAAGGAGGAGTATACACTTACTCCTTTAGACCAATGGATTCTTTATGAAGTTAACGAACTAGTTAAATATTCTGAAAAAAAATACGAAAATTACAACTTCCATGATCCTTCCATAAGACTAAAGAATTTCATATGGGAAATATTTGCATCTTCTTATATCGAACTTGTAAAAAATCGTTTATACAATTCAAATAATTCATTTAATTTAAAAAAACATATGGGGGCGGTTTTTACAATTAATTATTGTTTGGATATTATCCTTAAACTAATAAGCCCTGTCCTCCCTATGTTAAGTTATAAGATATACACAGATCTTAGAAACGTGGACATAAACTTTATAGAATTTCCAAAAGTAGATGAATTTGAAAGTGAATTCTCAATTCTAGATATACAAGATTTGAACAAGTATATATGGAAAGCAAAAAAAGACAGACAATTAAGCCTCAAAGATGAAATCAAATCTGCCACTTTACCAAAAAAGTATAAAAAAATTGCAGAAGATATTGTAGGTACTCATAAAATCAGAAACCTGTACTTTGGCGAAGAAATTATCCTTGAATTTTAATAATTATAATTTAAGAAATCTTATTAACTTTTTTAGAATGGTGTCGTAATAATTGTACAGATATTGGTATACTTTATCTGTTCCTATTTTAATATAATATAACATGATCGGTTTCTTAATCAATCCTATTGCAGGACTGGGAGGCACAGTAGGATTGAAGGGAACAGATGGTAATACTTATAAAAAAGCTCTAGAATTAGGAGGCACACCATTGGCTGCACAAAGAGCAAGGGTAGCTTTATCAGATTGTTATACTTTAAACGAGGAATACCTTACTTGTTCAGGTACGATGGGTGAAGATGTCCTAAGAGATCTGAAATTAAAATATAAAATTATCCATAAAAATAAAAAAAAAACTACTGCTAAAGATACAAAAAAAGCCTGTATTGCTTTCCTAAAAATGGGAGTGGATTTAATTTTATTCAGTGGAGGGGATGGAACTGCAAAGGATATAGTAAGCGTAGTTAAAAAAAGAGTACCCATCCTTGGTATTCCATCAGGAGTTAAAATGCATTCATCAATATTTGCGATTAATCCGAATACAGTTAAAGACCTCTTGTGTAATTTTCACAACATGGAGCTATCAGAGGGAGAAATACTTGATGTAGATGAAAAATCATATCAAGCAGATCACTTTAATGTTCAACTTTTTGGATATGCCATTACGCTTAAAGCACCTTATAGAGTTCAAGGTAGAAAAAATACTTTTTATGAGGTCCCAGAGGATAGATCTAAGGAAGAGATTGCTAAATTTGTTTTGGAATTTATGGAAGATAAAACCACCTATATATTAAGCGCAGGTACAACTATTAAGAAAATTTGTGATTTAATCGGAGTAGAAAAAACTCTTTTAGGTGTTGATGTCTTAAAAAACGGAAAAGTTATTGCAAAGGATACAAATGAAAAACAGCTATTAAAAATTGTAGAACAAAGTTCGGAGGTGGTAATCATTGTAAGTCCAATTGGATCACAAGGATTCATATTTGGTAGGGGAAATCAGCAGATAAGTTCGAAAGTTATAAAAAAAGTTGGAATATCCAATATTATTATTCTATCTACTCCCCATAAGTTGAGCCAAACCCCTCATCTATTTGTTGACACTGGAGACCTGGAAATAGATAAAAAACTTAGCGGTAAAAAGAGGATTATAACAAGTTATAGAATGACAACTTTGAGAATTATTAAAAGTCCATAGATAAAAAGGTATATATTCCCCCCCTGACTAAAAAAATAATATTAAGGAGGATTCTCACATGGCAGACAATAAAATTTTATTAGACGAAAATGAAATTCCAAAAAGATGGTATAATATATCAAAAGATTTACCAGTACCGTTATCACCTGTTATTCATCCGGGCACCAAAGAGCCAATTGGCCCCCAAGATTTGGCTCCATTGTTCCCTATGGAACTTATTAAACAGGAAGTAAGTCAGAAAAGATGGATCAAAATTCCTGAAGAAGTAAGAGATATCTACACTATTTGGAGACCTTCGCCATTATACAGGGCTAGTAGACTTGAAAAGGTTCTTAAAACGCCAGCAAAAATTTATTATAAATATGAGGGAGTTTCACCACCTGGTAGTCATAAACCAAACACTGCAGTAGCTCAAGCTTATTATAACATGAAAGAAGGAGTTGAAAGAATTTCCACAGAAACAGGTGCTGGTCAGTGGGGATCTGCCATCAGTTTTGCTACTAACCTATTTGATCTTGCATGCAGTATTTATATGGTTAAAGTAAGTTATCAACAAAAACCATATCGTAGAAATTTAATGAATGTTTGGGGAGCTGAAGTTAATCCTAGCCCATCTACAAAAACGCAGGCTGGTAAAAAGATACTTGAAGAAAATCCCGAAACAACAGGCAGTTTGGGTATAGCTATATCTGAGGCTGTTGAAGATGCTGCAACTCATGATGACACTAAATATTCTCTAGGATCAGTTTTGAATCATGTCCTATTACATCAAACAATAATTGGACTTGAATCAAAAAAACAACTAGCTAAAGTTGATGAGTACCCTGATATAGTTGTAAGTAGTTGTGGAGGGGGAAGTAATTTCGCGGGTATTAGTTTTCCATTTATTTATGATAAATTGAAAGGAGATCGAAAAGATTTGAAAGCTACAGCTGTTGAACCTTTAGCATGTCCAACTTTAACTAAAGGTATTTATGCATATGATTTTGGAGATACTGCAATGTTAACGCCTTTGATTAAAATGTATACTATTGGTCATGATTTTGTACCGCCGGGCATTCATGCCGGTGGACTCAGATATCATGGTGATTCACCACTAATAAGTTTATTGTACGATGAAGGGGTAATAAATGCAAAAGCTTACTATCAAACCGAAGTATTTGAAGCTGCTTCCGTTTTTGGAAAGGCCGAAGGGATTATTCCTGCACCTGAAACTGCACATGCAATAAAAAATGTAATTGATGAAGCATTAAAGTGTAAGAAAACAGGCGAAGAAAAAACTATTTTGTTTAATTTGAGTGGACATGGACATTTTGATATGGGTGCTTACGATGCTTATTATAATAATAAATTGGAAGATTATGAATATCCTGCAGATCTCGTAAAAAAAGCACTGGCTAAAATTCCACAATTATAAATCTGATAACAAAACTGAATTCATGTGGGGGAAACTTTTATACTGTAGTATATAATGTATAATAGAGTATGTATGATATATTTTTCCAAAAAAAAAGTAAATTGCTATTATTATCTCTTTCAAAAGGGACTATAAAATATGTTTCTGAAATATCGATTGAGATAAAAACTACATACGCTCATACATTTAACCTAATAAAGTATATGGAAAATGATGGAATTTTAAAAACGAAAAAAAAAGGTAGAATAAAATTTGTAAAATTAACTTCAAAGGGATTGCAATTAGCAGATCTTGTTGAAAAATTTGATACTATTTTAAAAGAGAAATCTAAAAAGAAGAAGAAAAAATTAGTGGTAAATAAATCTACCATAAATAAAGTTTCAAAAACTGAAGAAAAGTTACGAAGATATACACAGTCTGTAAATGAGATATACAATAAAATAGATACTAAATTATCTCAGGATGATTTGAGTAAATTAGCCAGATTGACTGGAAGATATCACTCATTGATAAAAAAATTGAGACCGAAAGACAGGAGATGTAAAAGACTGAAAAAAGAAATCTTAGCGTTAATTGAAGCAAATAAAATTAAATTACATGATGTACGGGGCAGCCAATGACCTTAGAAAAAAAGAAAGAAGAAAAAGTAGTAATATATACTAGGGTTTCAACCGAAGACCAAGCTAAAGAAGGATTTTCTCTTGATGCACAACGTAGAAGATTAGAAAGTTATTGTGAAGCTAGAAATTGGAAGATTATAGAGAGATATATTGATGAGGGATATTCTGGAAGAAATATAAAAAGACCAGCATATAGTAAGATGATTAATGAGTTAAAAACTTGGGATATATTATTAGTAATGAAAATGGACCGAATCCACCGAAATTCAAGAAATTTTATGGAAATGATGGATTTAATAAGAGTTAATAATAAAGAATTTGTGAGCATGACTGAAAGTCTAGACACAAGTACAGCTATGGGGAGATTTGTTGTTGATATAATCCAACGTATTGCACAACTTGAAAGTGAACAGATAGGTGAAAGAGTTTATTTTGGTATGGAACAAAAAGCACAGACTCCCGTCAAGAATCTAGATTCTGAAAGAAGCCCATACCTTGGATTTGCACATCCCTATGGATATGATTATAGAGATGGAAAATTAACTATTAATGAAAAAGAAATTGAGATAGTAAAAAGGATATTTAGTAATTATTTAGCAGGATCTTCGATAAAAGAGTTAGTTAACAAATTAAACGAAGAAGTTGTAGAAACTAAAAATAAAAGATTTTGGCAAAAAGAAACAATTGCAAAGATATTAAAAAATCCTTTATATTGTGGATATAATAGATGGAATGGGATTATTAAAAAGAGTTCTCATCTTGCTATTGTGGATATAGAGACATTTAATGATGTTCAGTCTGAGATAGTAAGTCGAATAAAGGTTCCAACACAAAAATATCGTCCTTTGGTCATACGAGAGCCTTAATATGATTAATTTTTGATTTTTTTAGTCCACCACGGACATCCGTGATAGACTAAAAAGTAAAAAAATAGGTTAATTCGTTAAAAAGCCGTGCAAATAATGGTAGATCTGTGTAAAATGGTCATTTATGTTGAAGAGGATGTTATAATATTGAATAAAAAAAAAAATTATTAAAATTTTTGTATAACTAATAAAATTGTTTTTCTGAAAAAAAAAGTTTTCTTATTTTAGTTTTAAGGAGTTTTCTATTAATACTACATGATTTACTATTCATTAATTATTTACGGGTTTAAAAGATAAATAATCTAGAATTAATTACAATTCGTTTCTAATAAAGTTTGCATTATTCAAACAATATTGTAAATTTTCTCTTTTTTTATAATATAAAATATGATATATATCATGAAATATGTATTGTAACATATATATTATACAATATAATAAATTTTTAATAATGTTTGCAAATTTATTGAACTGAATGAAGTTTTCAAGGCGGGAAGAGTATTAACAGATAAAATTTAAGATACAGAAAAATAAACCATTTAAGTGGCCGAGGTAGCCTAGTCTGGTAAGGCGCCAGATTCGAAATCTGGTTCTCATTAGAGAACGTAGGTTCAAATCCTGCCCTCGGCGTTTTTATTATTAACTAAAATGGCATAGGAAATGCTGGAATTCCTAGTCTTTTTGTTATCTCTTTTGCAAGAATCCCTGCATTGTCAATTCGATAATTATCCGTAATGACAACACGCGGATCACTCTGTTTTACGTACTTAATTAACCCATCAAAATCAGAATGTGAACTTAAAGGAATAATAAATTCACCACTATTTCGTCTAATCATGGAACTATTAAAATGCCATCCACTAAGGAGTATTTTAATATTTGTATTATCGAATGTTCTTTTTGTATTAAAATGATGTAAAGATATATATTCCCCAGAATTTTGCATAATTTCTATTCCTTCATCTTCATCAGACGCGAAATACTTCCCCACCTTCATTCCATGACGTTCTGTTACTTGAGTTATAGTATGAATCTTATTAGGCATTATTGCAGGTACAGTAATACCACTATTTCTGAGTATAGCTAAAGCTTCTTGAATTTTGCCATGATATCCATAAATATCAACAGGATTTCCATCCTCTAAACATTCTTTTACTAGAGATACCAATTCGCCCTCTATTTCTTCTCTAACAGGCCTATTATGAGAAGGGTTTCCATACGTTGCTTCGATAACCAAACCGTCAGCAGGAATTACCTCAGCATTGGGAAGTCTGAAATCTCCTGTATAAGCTAATCTTAATCCTTGTTCATCCTCAACGAGAACCTGTGTAGACCCAATGATATGTCCAGCATCATAAAAGGTGATAACCTCATTATTAAGATTTAAGGATTCCCCATATTCCAGAGTAAATGTATCTTTATTAATTAACGGGCCTTTAAGGATGCTGAGTATATCTTTTGTTGCAGATGTCATAATAACACCATCACAGGAAGAAATACTCTTTCTAAGTCCCCTTAGATGATCAGCATGGATATGGGTAACTACACGATAATTTCGATCAGCATGGGCATCACATACAACGTTATCTCCTAGTAACACTGCCCCTCCAGTATCTACACCAACTTTCATGCTCTAGAGTATTATTTATAAAATATTATAAAGGTATGTAAAAAAATAAATTATATTTAAAATAGACTTATTTTCTAATATAAACTGTTCCTTTAGAGTGCATTTCTGCCATGTCACCTTTAAATTTTAAAAAGGGACCATTAAATTTGGCTCCATTGATATTCAGATTTGATTCATCGCCTTCTAACTTGAAGCTTGGAAGCATCTCTGTTTTCCCATTTACAAGTATAGTTCCTCCAACCATTTGAGCGCCAACACGTTTGTCTGCATCACCTTCAATTATGATTAATCCTTTAGTCATATGTATCCCAATAAATGGTCCACAATTTCCTTTAATATGGATTTTTCCGCCAACCATAAATTCTCCAGTTTCACTCCCTACATTACCGTCAACGGTAATTTCACCTCCCCGCATACCTCTCCAGTCACCACGATAGGACGCCCCAAGATAATTTCCTGCATTACCTTTAATAATAAAGTGTCCTCCCCGCATTCGCTGACCTGAAAAAGATCCAATATCACCCTCAACGACAATGGTACCACCCTTCATTTCGGCCCCAACATACATACCAGCATTACCTTTAATTAAAATTTCTCCTCCACTCATACCTTGTCCAATCCTTTTTACAAGAGAAACATCTCCCTGGATTATTATCTTAATATCGGATATTCTTTGACCAACAGTTCCTTTAATATCAAAAAAATCACCTAGAGTCAATTTTTCATTACCACAGAATACACTAAGATTATTGATCTCTTTTATTTTCTTATTAGCAAAAAAGTCTGGACTAATAGTATCAGCTTCTAAACCAATTTTTGGCAGTTCTTCAGGAATTAAAACTATTTCTTTCATAATATCATCTTTTATTATGCGTTTGTTTTTAAAACTGTTGGACGAGTTATGTAATCCTCAGATACAGGATAATTAGCTAAATTTATTGAATAATACCTCTTAAAGTAGTAATCTATGTCTTTATATACCTCTTTCTCAATATTTTTAGGAGTGACTGAATCTATCCAATAGGTTCTTCCATCAATTACCTTTGTAATCTTTCTATCTCGTACTACTATCTTTCCGTCTTTAATTGTAAGGTATGCCATTGAAAACTTATCTTTAATCAATTTGTGCTCATTGTTTGGATCGATTTTATCGGGATTTAAATCATAAACTGCAATATCTGCATGAGCCCCAACACCAAGATGCCCTTTGTTCTTATCTAGTCCTAATGCCTTTGCTTGGCCTGCCCTAGTAAAAATGGCAACGTCATAAAAATCATATTCTCTTTCTAACGTTGGAAGAATGCTTCGTTTATTAACTGCTTTATTAACCCCGGATAAAGTTTGATTCCTTAACTTAGAAGACATAAGAGATGCTATAATCTCGGGATATTTAGTAAATGGTCCTCCATTTGGATGATCTGTAGCTAAAAATACTTTCCATGGATCTTTAATTAATAGAGGCAGCTCTAGACCAATTGCCCATTGAATCGAGGTTGTAGCCATTTTTGGAGAGTATATCATAGGTGTTACACCTGGTGACGTCTCTAACTCAACGTTACGATTCGCCCACTTTAACCCCGTGATTGATTGAAGATAATACTCCAATGGCCCGTCTGCGGACATAGTAGTAGTATCCCCAAAGATTATATTTCCAGTATCAACGGTGATATTATCTAATTTATTAATTGCATTCGCAATTTTGTCTGATTTAGATTCCAATGAATTCCATGAATCCCCTCCATATGAATTAAATTGTATATGGGTAATATGAAGAGTTTGTCTTTGACGTTGAGATTTAATACCTTTTGGAACCTTGAGCGTATCTAAGGTAGTTGTATAATTCCCTGGTCTACCAAGATTGTTGGCATGTAAATGAACTGAGTGTGGAAGAGCCAACTTCTCATTGACCTTAACCATCCCTTCTATAATTTCTCTTGGTGTAATTTTAAAATGTGGAACTTCATCATCAAGATTACGGCAATTCCTACCCCATGCCCAGGCCTCCGTACCACCTGGATTAGTTAATTTTATAGCAAATCCTTTAGTAGCTTTGAGAAGCCATGACACATATGCAGCACACTTTTCGATATCTCCCTCTCTCAAGTATTTGAGAATAAACCAATTACCATCACAGAGAGTATATCCGCCCTTATCAACCATGGGTAAATCGTTTAGTTCTTCATGAGTATGGCGGGCCATAAGAGGAGGCATTGCTGGAGTAAATACCGTTGTATACCCCATCATAGAATATAGATAACCCGTCATAAATGTGGAAGGTGTTGAATACCCACTTCCAGATCGGGTAATATTTGTCTTGGGCATTACAAATCGTTCATGATCTTCTGGTCTAAAAGCCCTACCTATATTTGGCTTTCCACCTGCCACATGAGAATGAATCTCAAGACCTCCAGGCATGATTATTTTATTAGAAACATCAACTACTTTTGCATTTTTATTTTTTAAATCATCAACGATGAAACCATCTTCAATAAAAATGGTGGATTTGTCCCCCTTAATTCCATTTATTGGATCAAATACAAACCCGTTTTTGAGTATAAGGCTCAAAAACAAACACCTCACTTAATTTTACCATACATTTTATTAAGAAGTTCTTTAACACCTAAAACTTTTTCATCTTTAGCAAGGCTTACAGAAGCCTTAACGCCTTTTAACGTAGGCATGCCTGTAGAAGATGTATCGAACCCTGTAATAACATTGGCCCAAGGACCCAGAGGTATAAATATTAATCCTTCTTTAAGAGTCTCTCTTGTTCCCTTTGCTTTAACAAAAACTTCCCCATCTTGAGTTGAAATTCTAACAGTGTCACCCTCCTGAGCACCTAATTTTTTCAGATCATCAGAGCAAAATTCACATATTCCAGTGGCCTCTTTATATCCTTCATTATCTTTACCAGTCTCAATTGCAACCCCTTGAGATATAGTCCGCCCTGTTATAAGATTTACTTCGATATCCATACTCCTGTGGAAAAAAATTAACATGAAAAAAATGTGGTTAATATTAACTTATATAAACTATTAGATCTTTCATCTAATGCTATAGAATTTCAAATATCTAGCAATGGACGCGCCGGGATTTGAACCCGGGTTTTAGGGTCCGAAGCCCTATAGCCTATCCGCTAGCTGACGCGTCCTTATTAGTTTTATTTAATAATTTAACCTTTTGAGTTTATAAAAACGATGCATATGGGTAACTTTTTATTATTATTCAAAGAATTTTACTAAATATAATTTAAAGAATTAGAGGTATTTAAAATGAAATTACAAAAAACGACACAAGGCCAATATTTTGTTATTATACCAAGAGATTTAATACGAATAATAAAGTGGAAAAAAGAAGATGATGTTGAGGTTATATTAGGATCACAAACTGAATCAAAGAATGACGATATTATCTTAAGGAGGAAATGAAACTATCCAAATCATTTATGGTAGGTAAGTTAGCAATAGCTCCTACTTTTCTTATGCTGATTGAAGCTAGTTTATTTCCAAATTTTCCACATTGTATTAATGAATAATTAGAAAGAACTCCATAAATAAATCCAGCAGCGAAAGCATCACCAGCTCCAGTAGTATCAACTACTTTAGAGGGATATCCCTCGATAGTCAATTCCTCTTTTGCACTTTTGATATAACATCCTCGTTGTCCAAGGGTTACAACTATAGTATTTGCACCTAAGTCTAAAAGTTTTTTAGACCCTTCCCTGAGCCCATTATCCGTCATAATCCTCAATTCATCTTGGTTTAAAAACAGTATTTTACAAATCCTAATTATTTCCTCTAAAGCTCTCATCCCTTTCCTAGCGTATAACATGCCAGGAGCAAAACTAACATTATTTGGTTTTATATTTTTTAATAATTTTTTTTGGGAATTGAATGAAGTTTCACCAACAAAAGAAGATAGATGTAAAAAATTAGCTTTTCTAGCTAATCTAGTAACAGAATTGTTTATTTGAAATGAATCATTTACACCGGGATGGACATATAATGTTCTCTCTCCCTCTTTGTCTATTAAAGCTATGACTTTCCCTGTATTCTCTCCAGTTTGAGCAACACAATCAGTATCTACCCCTTCAAGATTAAGATTGTTAAGAATAGTCTTTCCGGCAGTGTCATTCCCCACCACGCCAATGAAACCGGTTTTAATACCTAATCTAGATAAAGCGACAATTGTATTAGTTGCTGAACCACCAGGAGAAACAGAATGGGATATTATTGGTATCTCTTCTCCGGAAGTTCCAAAACGAGACACACAGTATAAGTTATCTAAATTAAGAGCGCCAACTCCAACGATGTCCACGTTTAAGCCTCTAAGTATTCTCTCTAATTATTAACTCATCCAATAAAAATTTCATGTTTGAAAGCTCATTTCCATATCCCGTCCAATTGCCTTCTTTCAGATGTTCTTGAGCCCTATTATAATGTGTGATTGCCTCTCCTAACAGTGCTGAATTTGATTTATCTTCCGATATTTCCTCAATATGCTCCATCAATTCC